>TARA_R110002020_G_scaffold327121_5_pt1 | contig 28368 bp, 29 predicted proteins | sample TARA_R110002020 | Tara Oceans TARA_R110002020 (sample SAMEA4396489) | marine metagenome | biome: Westerlies Biome; feature: [MES] marine water layer (ENVO:01000295) within the mesopelagic zone...; material: water (ENVO:00002006), including particulate matter (ENVO:01000060) such...
GTTGTCGCGATAACGTAGAGGTATAGAGTTTTTCTATGAAGCTTTTTAGACATGAAAACAGAGAGGCCTCAGAGGCCAGTCGCAAGCTTTACGCCCGTTTTGAAATTGCCCATACTATCGTCGATTTCTCTGCTGCATTCTGTTTTGTCGTAGGATCATTGTTGTTCTTCTATGATGAGACGCAGAAGCCAGCGACGTGGCTGTTCTTGGTTGGCTCAATATTCTTCGCGATAAAGCCCACTCTGAAAATCGTGCGCGAAATCAAATTATACCGGCTGGGCGACCTTTCAGACCTCGCTGACCGCTACACTCACTAGGAACGAATGATGAAATTCACTCTCTCTTGGCTCAAAGAGCACCTCGACACCACGGCTTCGGTCGACGAGATCACCTATGCCCTGACCGATCTGGGTCTGGAGGTGGAGGGAGTCGAGGACCGTGGAGCGAAGTTGCGCGACTTCACCCTCGGCTATGTGAAATCCGCTGAAAAGCATCCCGATGCGGACCGGTTGCGCGTGTGTCAGGTCGAGACGGACGAGGGGCTGCAACAGATTATCTGTGGTGCGCCTAACGCGCGCGAAGGCATCACCGTGGTCATCGCCAAGCCCGGCGTTTATGTACCCGGCATTGATACCACCATCGGCGTCGGCAAAATCCGCGGGATCGAAAGCTTTGGCATGATGGCCTCCGAGCGAGAGCTGGAGTTGTCCGAGGAGCATGACGGGATTATCGAGCTGCCGTCAGGCAATGTCGGCGATAGCTTTGTCGACTGGCTGTCGGCGAATGACCCCGCCAAGGTCGATCCGGTGATCGAGATTGCGATTACCCCCAACCGCCCCGATGCACTCGGCGTGCGCGGCATTGCGCGTGATCTGGCGGCACGGGGGCTGGGCAAGCTGAAAAAACGTGATGTGGATGTGATCGCGGGTGAATTCCCGTGCCCGATCAGCGTCTCCATTGACGAGGATACGCTGGAGCAGGCGCCGGTGTTCTTTGGCCGCGTCATTCGCGGTGTGAAAAATGGCCCCAGCCCTGCGTGGTTGCAGGACTGTCTGCGCGCGATCGGTCTGCGCCCCATCAGCTTCCTCGTCGATGTGACCAACTTCTTCACCTATGACCGCAACCGCCCGCTGCACGTGTTTGACGCGGACAAGATTGCGGGCAACGTGCTGCGGGTCCACCGCGCCAAAGGTGGCGAGACGCTGATGGCGCTGGACGACAAGGAATACACGTTTCAGGAAGGCATGACGCTGATCTCGGACGCGAATGGCGTCGAGAGCATCGCGGGTGTCATGGGCGGTCTGCCCTCCGGCGTGACCGAAGAGACGGTGAATGTGTTCATCGAGGCCGCGTATTTCGATCCGGTGCGCACGGCGTATACGGGCCGCGCGCTCAAGATCAACTCGGACGCGCGCTACCGCTTCGAGCGGGGGATTGACCCCGAGTGGACGCCCTACGGCATCGAGCATGCCACGCGGATGATCCTTGATCACGCGGGGGGCGAGCCGTCTGACGTGGTGGTCGCGGGCAAGATCCCTGATACCTCGCGTGCCTACCGGTTGAACGCCAAGCGCGTGATCTCGCTGGTGGGCATGGAGATCCCCGAAGCCAAGCAGCGCCAGACGCTGACGGCGCTCGGCTTCCGGCTGGAGGGCGATATGGCCCATGTGCCCAGCTGGCGCCCCGATGTGCAGGGTGAGGCAGATCTGGTGGAGGAAGTGGCGCGGATTGCCTCGCTGACCAAGCTGGAGGGGCGTCCTTTGCCGCGCCTCACCACAGGTGTTCCGCGCCCCGTGATGTCCCCCGCGCAGCGGCGCGAAGTTGCCGCACGGCGCACGGCGGCGGCCTTGGGCTATCATGAATGTGTGACCTATAGCTTCATTGATCAGGCGTCGGCGGCGTTGTTTGGTGGCGGCACCGATGCAACCCGTCTGGAGAATCCGATCAGCGCGGATATGAGCCATATGCGGCCATCGCTGCTGCCCGGTCTGTTGCAGGCCGCGGCCCGCAATCAGGCGCGCGGCTTTGCCGATATGGCCCTGTTCGAGGTCGGGCCTGCGTTCAGCGGTGGCGAGCCGGGCGAGCAGCATTTGCTGGTCACCGGCCTGCTGGTGGGCCGTACCGGTCCCAAGGACGTGCTGGGTGCTGCGCGCGATGTTGATGTGTTCGACGTAAAAGCGGATGCGGAGGCCATTCTGGTCGCCATCGGCGCGCCTGCCAAGGTGCAGATCCTGCGCGGTGCGGATGGGGCGTGGCATCCGGGCCGCCATGGCAAGATCTGTCTTGGTCCAAAGAAGGTGCTTTGCATCTATGGCGAGCTGCACCCCAAAGTTCTCGCCGCAATGGATGTGAAAGGGCCTGCCATGGCCTTCACCATCTGGCCTGCCGAAGTGCCGCTGCCGCGCAAGACGGGGGCCACGCGCCCCGCGCTTGTTGCCAGCGATCTGCAAGCTGTGGAGCGCGACTTTGCCTTTGTGGTGGATGCGGATGTGGAGGCTCTGACGCTGGTGAATGCAGCAATGGGGGCTGACAAAGCGCTGATCGACGATGTGCGTGTGTTTGACGAGTTTATCGGTGGTAGTCTGGGCGAGGGCAAGAAGTCGCTCGCGTTGACGGTGCGGTTGCAACCGCGTGAGCAGACGCTGAAGGATGCCGATATCGAAGCAGTTGGCGCTAAGGTGATCGAGAAGGTGACCAAAGCGACGGGCGGCGTTCTACGCGGCTAGTTCAACTCCGTTGCTGCGCGTTTGGCACCGGCGGATTTGAGTTTATTGGTGAAATGAAGCAGGGAGGTTGCGATGTTGAAGGTTTATTTGTCCGGAGAGATTCACACCGATTGGCGCGAGCAGATTACCGAGGGTGCGCAGGGGCTGGATATCGTGTTTTCCGGTCCAGTGACGGATCACGCGGCAAGTGATGATTGCGGCGTGGCCATTCTGGGCGCTGAGGCGGACAAGTTCTGGCATGACCGCAAGGGTGCGCAGATTAACGCGATTCGCACGCGCAAGGGGATTGCAGAGGCGGATGTCGTCGTCGTGCGGTTCGGGGATCAGTACAAGCAGTGGAACGCGGCCTTTGACGCAGGCTATGCGGCGGCGTTGGGTAAGTCTTTGATTATTTTGCACGGGCCCGACCACGCTCATGCGCTCAAGGAAGTGGATGCGGCGGCTTTGGCTGTTGCGTCCGAGCCTGCACAGGTGGTTGATATCCTGCGTTATGTTCTCACGGCAAAGCTGCCCTGAAGCCCCGGCGCGTGTGATACGCGGCGGGGCAACTTCCCCCTAAATATAAGCTGATAACGGCGCTTGGGTGTGGTATTTCTGCGCATCGGCATAAAGGGCGGGAAAGCCTGCGGCCGGACATCATAGCAAGGGACAGATAGATGTTGAGCGAATTTAAGGACTTCATTGCCAAAGGCAATGTTATGGATATGGCTGTTGGTATTATCATCGGCGCTGCGTTTACCGCTATTGTCACGTCGCTTGTCGGTGATGTGATCAATCCGATCATTGCGGTTTTTACCGGTGGGATCGACTTTTCGGGCTGGTTTTATGTGATTGGCGGCAGTGCAGCAGACTATCCATCCATTGAAGCAGCGACAGAGGCGGGCGCTGCTGTGTTTGCGATCGGGCGTTTTGTAATGGCTGTGATCAACTTTCTGATCGTTGCATTTGTCGTGTTTACACTGGTCAAAATGGTCAACCGCGTCAAAGCGGCTGCGGAGAAGCCTGACGAGGTCGCTCCTGAAGTCGCGACAGGTCCGAGCGAGCTGGATGTTCTGCTGGAGATCCGCGACCAGCTTGCGCGTCAGAACTGATAGCCTCTGCTTTGTAGAGTTGACGGGGGTCGCATTGCTGCGGCCCCCTTTTTTATCAGGCGATGGCTTGGGTGGCAGGGATGAAATCCATCTCCAGCGCTGTGCCGACGGCCTCATAGGTGATCTGGCCTGCGTGGATGTTGAGACCTGCCAGCAGGTGGGGGTCATCGGCGCAGGCCTGTTTCCAGCCCTTGTTTGCCAGCGCCAGCATGAACGGCATCGTGGCATTGCCCAAGGCGATGGTAGAGGTGCGCGCAACCGCGCCGGGCATGTTGGCGACACAATAGTGCATGACCCCGTCAACATCATAGATCGGGTCTTGATGTGTGGTGGCGCGCGAGGTCTCGAAGCATCCGCCTTGGTCGATGGCAACATCTACCAGTACAGCACCGGGCTGCATCAGCCCAAGCTGGTCACGGCTGACCAGTTTGGGGGCGGCGGCACCGGGGATAAGGACTGCACCTATCACCATGTCCATACGCGGCAGCAAATCTATCATCGCGCCCTGATCTGAGTATTGGGTGGTGAGGCGGCCCATGAAGACATCATCGAGATAGGACAGGCGCGCGATGGAGCGGTCGAGAACCGTGACGTTTGCGCCCATTCCGACCGCCACGCGGGCAGCCGCCGTGCCGACGACGCCACCACCGACGATTGCGACATTCGCAGGACGCACGCCCGGCACGCCGCCCATCAGTACACCGCGCCCGCCGTTTGCTTTTTGCAGCGTCCATGCCCCCACCTGAGGAGCCAGACGCCCCGCCACTTCGGACATGGGTGCCAACAACGGCAAGCCGCCCGCGCGGTCAGTCACTGTCTCATATGCGATGCAGGTGGCACCGGATGCGATCAGGTCTTTGGTCTGCTCCGGGTCGGGGGCGAGGTGGAGGTAGGTGAACAGAACCTGGCCCTCACGCAGCATCTTGCGCTCTTGGGCTTGGGGCTCTTTGACCTTTACGATCATATCGGCGGTTGCGAAAACCTCGGCTGCGGTTTCGATGATGGTGGCGCCCGCAGCGACATATGCAGCGTCCTCAAATCCGGCACCTGTGCCTGCACCGGCTTCAATGATCACCTGGTGGCCGTTTTTGACAGCTTCGAGCGCGGCATTCGGCGTCATGCCAACGCGGAATTCTTGTGGTTTGATCTCTTTGGGGCAACCGATCTTCATGACTGGGGTCCTTTCTATGGATACCATCATGTGTACGCCCGTCAGCATGCAAACGGGTGGCGATTTGACCTCGCCATCAGGGGTAAACTTCGAATATTATTCTGAATAACAACACTAAGGCGCAAGAGGATTGCGGATATGCTGGATTCCATCGATCGAAAGTTGCTGTCGGCTCTGCAACGGCGCGGGCGGATGTCAAATGCGGAGCTGTCGGAGCAGGTGAACCTGTCGCCCTCCGCCTGTCACCGCCGCGTGCAGCGGCTGGAAGCCGATGGATATATCCGCGATTATGTGGCCCTACTGGACGCGCGCAAGCTGGGCGTGCCGACGACCGTTTTTGTGGAGATTACGCTTTCGGGGCAGGCGGATGAGTTGCTGGATGCGTTCGAGAAATCGGTAGCGCGGATACCCGACGTGCTGGAATGCCATTTGATGGCAGGATCCGCCGACTATCTGCTGAAGGTCGTGGCCGAAGACACCGAAGATTTTGCGCGCATCCACCGACAGTATCTGGCGCGGTTGCCAGGCGTGCAGGGGATGCAGTCCAGTTTTGCCCTCAGGACAGTGTGCAAGACGACAGCCCTTCCCGTCATGCGCTAGTGCAGGGTTGCCTGTTGTGGAGGGCGGGCGGATGTAGCGGCCGGACCTGCGTCACTCCACAGGGGTGAACCGGATGCACCTACCGCAAGGGGGCTGTTTGCCCGGTGCTGTGCAAAAGGCGCAAACTGGCAAGCAACATATCCTGCTCTGCGGGTCATAAAAAACCCGCAGCCACCGGAGCTGCGGGTTCATTATTCAAAGCATGGAGGGGATGATTTACATCATACCTTCGCGCTGGAGCTTTTTGCGTGCCAGTTTCCTGGAACGACGGATCGCTTCGGCTTTCTCGCGTGCTTTTTTCTCGGATGGTTTCTCGAAATGTTGCTTGAGCTTCATTTCACGAAACACACCTTCGCGCTGAAGTTTTTTCTTCAGGGCGCGCAGCGCTTGATCGACGTTATTATCGCGAACACTAACCTGCATGTGGTTTTCACCACCTTTCTAGTTTGAAGTTGCAATGATTTGCAGGAAGTGGCTCTCTAGCAAATCCGTGCTATATTGTCCAGTGTCTTGCCCCCGACTGGAGATACGTCATGCCAACCACTGCCACCACGCCCAAAGACCGCCTTTTACAAGCCGCTGTGATGCATGTGCCGTTTGACGGCTGGTCACAGGCCACGTTTGACGCGGCCATCGCTGATTCGGGTGTAGACCGTACTGTCGCGCAGAGCGTGTGTCCGCGCGGCGCCGTTGATCTGGCGCTGTATTTCCACGCCAAGGGAGACGCCGCAATGCTGGCGCGATTGGCAGAGGCCGATCTGGAGGATATGAAATTCCGCGACCGCGTGGCCGCAGCAGTGCGCTTCCGGCTTGAGGTGGTCGAGGACAAGGAAACCGTGCGCCGTGGCACAGCGCTCTTCGCGCTGCCGGTCTATGCGGCGGACGGTGCCAAGGCGATCTGGGGCACAGCGGATGCGATCTGGTCAGCCTTGGGTGATACCTCGGAGGATGTGAACTGGTACACCAAACGGGCAACGCTAAGCGGCGTTTATTCCGCCACCGTTCTCTACTGGCTGGGCGACACCAGCGAAGATCACGCCGACACATGGGCGTTTCTGGACCGCCGGATCGACGATGTGATGCAGATTGAAAAGCTGAAGGCGCAAGTGAACAACAGCCCTGTTCTGAGCAAGCTGATGGCGGGGCCGAACTGGCTGCTGAGCCACGTAAAGGCGCCGCAGCGTTTGCCGGGGGCCGGTCTGCCGGGCCGCTGGAGCCGTCCGTCACGCTAGCCCGCGGCCTGTTGCGTGACGTTTACACTTTCCGCGTGGTGGAGGGGCTGCTAGGTCGCGGGTGAATACTTGTTGCCAGGGCCGCCTTATGCCATCGCCTGATTTTCTGCTGGATCTTGATGCTGTCGCTCTGCGCGTCGATGGGCGAGATATTTTGCAAGGTGTCACGCTGGCGACAGATGTGCGGCGGCTGACCGTACTTGGGCGCAACGGCTCGGGTAAGACGACACTCGCTCGCGTGATCGCGGGACTCCAGCGTCCGACCAGCGGCCGCGTGCGGATCGCAGGCGTTGACGTGGCGCGCGACAGGCGTGGTGCATTGGGCGCAGTTGGCATCCTGTTCCAGAACCCCGATCATCAGATCATTTTCCCGACGGTGGGCGAAGAGCTGGCTTTTGGTCTGGCGCAAATGGGCCTGCCCAAGCGCGAGATATTGGAGCGGGTGCAGGCTACTCTGGCGCAATTCGGCAAGGACGACTGGCATGACGCGGCGATCCACCGACTGTCCCAAGGCCAGCGGCAACTGGTCTGCCTGATGGCGATCCTGGCAATGGCGCCAAAAATGATCATTCTGGACGAGCCTTTTGCGGGTCTTGATATTCCGACCGCGATGCATCTTGCGCGGGTTCTGGACGCCACCGATGCAGCACTGGTGCACATCACCCATGATCCGCTGACAGTCCGTGAGTATGATCATGCGCTTTGGATTGATGCTGGCGCGGTCAGAATGCAGGGCGATGCTGCGGAGGTAGGTGCGGCCTATCTTGACGCCATGCGGAAGTTGGGGGCGCGGGATGATCTCTCTCTCCTCTCCGGTTAGAACGCGGGCGCATGGGTGGCCGGCAGGTGCCAAACTGTTGGCGCTGTGTATCGCCTCTGTCGTGTTGTTCGCGGTGCCCGACCTCACGTTTCAATTGGCTGCGGCGGTGGCTACGTTGCTGCTCTACGCGTTGCCGGGGCAGGTGTTTTTGCGCTATGGTCTGGGCCGGATCTGGCCGCTCTGGCCGTTTGTGGTGGTGCTGCTGGTCTGGCATGTGATCACCGGTGCGCTGCTGGAAGGGGCTGTCATTGCCCTGCGGATGGTCACGGCAGTGGCGCTGGCCAATCTGGTGACCATGACGACATCGCTGGAGGCGATGATGGGTGTGGTGCGCCGTCTGTTGCGCCCCTTTGTCCGGTTCGGGTTGAACCTGCGCGCGATTGAGCTTGCAGCCGCGATGGTGATCCGGTTTACCCCGATATTGGCAGACAAGGGTGCTGCACTGGCGCTGGCGTGGCGCGCGCGTGCGCGCAGGCGTGCGGGGTGGCGGGTGATTGTCCCCTTTCTGGTCGTGGCACTGGACGATGCCGACCACGTCGCAGACGCGCTGCGGGCCAGAGGAGGCATAGGAATGGGCACTACAGGATTGGACACGAAGACATGAACTCAGAACGCAACCTTACGCAGATCGCGCTGTTCACCGCATTGATCGCCGCATTGGGCCTGATCCCACAACTGACGCTGGCCTTTGGTGTGCCGATCACGGCGCAGAGTCTTGGCATCATGCTCTGCGGTACTGTTCTGGGCGCGCGGGCTGGCGGCCTTGCGGCGCTGCTGTTCGTTGGTCTGGTCGCGCTTGGCCTGCCTCTGCTGGCGGGGGGGCGCGGCGGGCTGGGTCTGTTCACATCGCCCACGGCGGGCTTTCTGGTCGGGTTTCCGGTAGCGGCGTTTTGCACCGGTCTGGTGATGGAGCGGTTGCGTGGTATGGCCGTCGGCGTGGCGGCGGGAATTGCAGCAATGCTGGGCGGTGTGATCGTGCTCTATGCCTTCGGGATTTCTGGCATGGCGCTGGTGTTGGGGCGGTCCTTGCCAGAGGCGGCGCTGTTGATGACAGCATTCATCCCGGGTGATCTGGTCAAGGCCGTGCTGGCCGGGTTGGTCACCGCAGCGCTCTACCGTGCCCGGCCACACAGCATTTTGTCACGCGCCTAACACCAGCGCTGTGGCAATCCCGCCTGCCGCTGCAATCGCGGCAAGGCCTGTGCCGCCAGCTGTGCGTAGCTCGTGAAACAGGCGGACGGCATTGACCGCTCCTGACGCGCCAACAGGGTGGCCGCGCGCCAACGCGCCGCCACCGGTATTCACCCTTTCAGGGTCAAGTCCAGCACCCTGAACGCAGGCAATGGCCTGGACCGCGAAAGCTTCCATGATCTCGGCGCGCGTGATGTCATGGGCGGACAAGCGCGTTTTCTCCAGGGCGGACCGGATTGCGGCCACCGGGGCAAGCGCAGGCATATCCGGCGCGTGCCCCATGGTCGCCCCACCCAAGATGGCGATGCCGTCGCAGGATAGCTGGCGGCGGATCTTTTCGGACACGACCACACAAAATGCTGCGCCATCGGCGGCAACGGCCATGTTTGCAGCTGTGATCGTGCCGCTCACAACTTTGGCGCGCGCGGCCAGTGCAGGCGTCAGGCGCCGCGTGAAAGGATCGCGGGTTTGCCCTGCGACCTCCACAATCTCTTGGTCCTGAGGCTGTGCGGCCAGCGCTTTGGCGTGGCTGTGGGTGGCCCAGGTATCTTGCTCCGAGCGGGTGACGCCCAGTGACTGTGCCAGTGCATCGGCGGCCATGGCCATATCGGGGTCGCGGTCGGGCCATGGGGTGAAAGGCGGCTGGTCATAGGGTTCTGGCGCACGCCCATCGGCAAAAGTACGCAAGCGCAGCGGGCGGCGGGAATAGCTCTCGACCCCGCCTGCAACCACAACCTGCGCCGCACCGCTTTCCACCAGTGCCGATGCCAGCAGCAGCGCATCCAGCCCGCCTGCGCATTGGCGATCAATGCTAAGGCCCGCGACCGTTTCGGGCAGACCTGCGGCCAGGGCCACCAGACGCGCTGGATTGCCGCCGCCGCCGATGGCGTTCGAGACGATCACCTCATCCACCTGAGCAGGGTCTACCCCTGCCTGCGCCAGCACAGCGCGCAGGACCGGCGCGCCGAGCGCATCCAGTGACAGCGCGGCAAACGCACCGCCACGTGGCACCACGGCACTGCGGCACGCAGCGATGATATACGCGCTCATGTTGTGGATCCTGTAAGAGCTGCTATGCGGCGCAGGTCTGGTTTGCCCGAGGGGAGTAGCGGGAAAGGCTCCAGAAACAAAACATCGCGAAGAGGAGTGAGGCGGTTGTCTTCACAATGGGCCAGCAGCCTTTTGCGGAGGGCTTGGTCTGTGGGCCCGGGTAGGACGGCGATCAGATGTCTGCCCCGCAGGGTATCATGCCGCGCAAGGACGGCGCAGATCGAGACGCCTTCGATTGTGCTGAGTTGCGCCTCAAGCTCTTCCGGAAAAACGGTGATATCGGCGATGTTGACAACCCGCCCTGCGCGTCCACGAAGGTAAAGATACCCCTCCGCATCGATGGCCCCGTACTCCCCGACGGTCAGCCAGTCGCCATCGCGGCGGGTATGGGGGCTTTCGCCCTGGAGATAGTGCTCGAACAGATAGGGGCTGCGCACCCAGACCAGACCGGTGCCGCTGCTGTCCGGCTCTCGCACTGCAATTTCCACGCCCATATACGCCTTGCCTACAGACCCCTCCGGCGTGGCGCTGTCGCCCATGGTGATAAAGCTGGTTTCGGCCGCGCCGTAGAAAATGTGCAGTTTTGCGTTCGGGCAAACAAAGCTGATATGGCGTCGGACCTCCGCGCCCAGTGTGCCACCTCCGCACAGGATCAGGCGAACATCGGGCAGCGGCTTGCCCTTGGACAGCAGCCGCAATTGCGTGGGCGTGGCGTAGAGAATGGTGCAGCGCCGCCTGCGCATTTCGGCACTTTGGCCCGATGGTTTGAGTGTCGATAGGGCATGCACCGACAAGCCGAGATGCAGGCCCTCCATCACGCCGTAGAGGGCGAGCGAATGGCCCAATCCGCCAAGGACGGCGATGCTGTCTGTAGCGGTATAGCCAAACTGTCTGGCGTTGATATCGAAGCTGGCGATCCAGGATGCCTGTGTGCGCAGGATGACCTTTGGCGTGCCGGAGGTGCCGCCGGTAAGAGTGGCGAAGTGCAACGGCGGAAGGGGGGCGAGGTCTGCAAGTGCAGGGTCGCTGATACAAAAGCCGGTGTTCGCGGCAAGCGCGGTGTGCAGCGCCGTGATTGCGTTGTTGACCGGCGTTGCACCGATGGCTGCGACCGGAACGCTCTCGCCCGGAATAATTTCTTCGATGCCTGCAAAGAAACGCGTATCGGGATGCCAGCGAAAGCAGGGTGTTAGCATGACTTGGCTTCCTTTGCGGTGGTGTGGTTCGTGATCTAGCAAATATGCGTGACGCTGGCCACTGGCGTAGCGGAAGGGGGTGTACTCCGGCAGGCAGCATCCTATGGTAAGGCGGAATTCAAGACTTTAGGGAGCGAGCAATGGCCGAGACGATGCGTGCAATAGAAATCACCAAACCCGGCGGACCCGAAGTGCTGCAGGTAACGCAGCGCCCCGTACCGGAGCCTGAACAGGGGCAGGTTGTAATCAAGGTTGCCTGGGCCGGTGTGAACCGCCCCGATGCGTTGCAGCGCGCGGGCGCCTATGCGCCGCCGCCCACCGCCAGCGACCTGCCGGGCCTTGAGGCGTCAGGCGAGGTGGTGGCAATCGGCGCAGGCGTTTCGGGCATCGCATTGGGCGACCACGTGTGCGCCCTGCTGCCCGGTGGCGGCTATGCCGAATATGTCGCCACCCCTGCGGCGCATTGCCTGCCCGTGCCTGAAGGCATGGGCATGAAGGAAGCCGCGTGCTTGCCCGAGACGTTTTTCACTGTCTGGTCCAACGTATTCATGCGCGGCGGGCTGAAAGCGGGCGAGCGGTTCTTGATCCACGGTGGGTCATCGGGGATCGGGACAACGGCAATCCAGCTGGCAAATGCCTTTGGCGCGCGGGTGTTTGTGACGGCGGGCAATGCCGAGAAATGTGCGGCCTGTGTGGAATTGGGCGCGGAGAAGGCCATCAACTACCGCGAGGAAGATTTTGTCGCAGTTATGAAAGAGCAAGGTGGCGCGGATGTGATCCTTGATATGGTCGGCGGCAGCTATATCGCGCGCAACATCGACGCGCTGGATCTTGAAGGGCGGCTGGTGCAGATCGCGTTTCTGGGTGGACCCAAGGCCGAGATCAACTTTGCCCCGCTGATGATGAAGCGTCTGACCATGACCGGCAGCACCCTGCGCCCGCAATCTGATCTTGCCAAGGCCCGCATCGCCACCGAGCTGCGCGAGGCAGTCTGGCCGCTGCTGGCGACAGGTCGTGTAGCACCCGTGATGGACAGCGAGTTTGATTTCGAGGACGCTGCCGGAGCCCATGCGCACATGGAAGCCAGCGGGCATATCGGTAAAATTGTGCTCAAAGTCGGCGGCTAGAGCCTACAACGTCGACAAGAAAGAATGGCCGGCGCCTTTGTGCGCTGGCCATTCCTTTGGCACGTTCAGCGCATCGGCGTGAAGATGGCGTCTTTCAGGGTGCAATCTTTGATGACATCGGCACCGCAGGGAACAGGGGTAAGCGCGCGCGAGAGGCAGATGCGGGCCTCTTGGATATAGCCTTGGCGGCAGGTGATTGTGAGGCTCTCGGCGGTGAGGGTCGGGTTTTCCTTCAGGAAAGCCTCTTCGACGACAGACGCGGGGAGGCGGACGGTGCGGTCGAGCTTGCGAAAGATGTCGGGACGGGTGACGGTGGCGTAGGCGCGGCGCGACAAGGCGTAATAGTCTGAAGCGCTGAGGTTTGTGCAACTGCCGTGTTTTTTCCATTGGTGCCATGCGAGGCCGCTGGTGCCCATGATATCGGCCATCTCTGCGGTCATGCCGCGCGAGGGCGCGCGCTGGGCGGTTTGGCAGTATGATGGGAAGCCGCGGTGGAATTGGGGCCAGAGGCCGTGCAAGATCCAGCCGTGATCTTCGGATGGATCACACTGCGGAGAGTTGCGCGCATCTCCTTCGAGTGCGCACCAATTGGCAGACCAGCTGAGTGCCATGACATAATAGTCGAAATCGCCTGCACGCGCGCCCTCGGCACGGGCGGAAAGGGTGGTCAGCGACAGCAGCAAGGCAAGGAGGATGCGGCGCATCTGGGGGCTTTCCTTATGGGGGATCCTTGGCTATATAGACCATAAGTTCCCCCACATTGGAAACGGTTCTGGCCTGCCAGGACAGCCTAATTCAGGCGACGGGGAAGGTGCGTTTAAAGGAGAGACTCATGGGCAAACCGATCATGGCAAAAGCCACCGCCGTCTGGCTGGTGGACAACACAACCATCAGCTTCAAGCAGATCGCGGATTTCGTCGGCATGCACGAGCTGGAAGTGCAAGGCATCGCGGATGGTGATGTGGCGGCTGGCGTGAAGGGGTTTGATCCGATTGCCAACAACCAGCTGACGCAGCAAGAGATCGACAAGGCGCAGGCCAATGCGCTCCACAAATTGACGCTGAAGTTCAATGCTGCCGCAGCGGGCGAGGAAAAGCGCCGTGGTCCGCGTTACACGCCGCTGTCCAAGCGTCAGGACCGTCCGGCGTCGATCCTGTGGCTGGTCAAGTTCCACCCCGAGCTGTCGGATGCGCAGGTGAGCAAGCTTGTGGGCACTACAAAGCCGACCATTCAGGCGATCCGTGAGCGGACCCATTGGAATATCTCGAACATCCAGCCGATTGATCCTGTGGCGCTGGGCCTGTGCAAACAGTCCGAGCTGGACGCGATGGTGCAGAAAGCGGCAGCCAAGAAAGCGGCGGAGGGTGGCGTGATGTCTGACGACGAGCGTCGCAAGCTGGTCAGCACCGAGCAGAGCCTTGGCATGGACACCGAAGCGCGGATGCCGACGGCCATTGAGGGTTTGGAGACATTCACATTGTCCGGCGACACGCATGAAGAGGATGAGGATGACAAGAAGGACAGCGATTTCGCTGATGCAGACAGCTTCTTCAACCTTCCCGACGACGATGATGAGGACGATGACGCAAAGTAAATTTGCGCTGCTGGCCGAGAACCGGACCGCGGGATACTGTGTTTGATCGAGGGGCGTCCGTGCTGCGGGCGCCCCTCGGCGTTCATGATGTGGCGGGATACTTTATGATGCTCTACGCGGAGTGATTTGTTTACATTTTGACCGCAGTTTTGGTGATCTTCGCCCTTCTGCTGCAGAGCAAAGTACGATTCGGTGCAATCTGCGGAATGGCATTTTTGAGACTTCAGGTGGTCTGTATCGCTGGAGGGCGCGCTGTCGAGGACTATGCGTATTGGGTCAAGGTGCCCAAGGATAACGGTTACGGCATTTGTGTCATGTCACGCCTCGCTTTGTCAGACATCACAGTGCGCGAGGTCGTAACAGAGGGCGTACCCTCAGTGCGCGCGGGTGTTACCTTGCGCTCTGGTGCGCGTTTGCGTTTGTATGTGATCCACCCCGAGCCACCGGTGATCCACCACGACACGAAAGGGCGGGACAGCGAAATTGCGCATGTTGGCATGGAAGCCGCGCGCGATCCGCTGCCTGCCATTGTTACCGGTGATCTGAACGATGTTGCATGGTCCAGCACAACGCGCAGTTTCCAGCGGCTGTCCGGCTTGCTGGATCCTCGGGTGGGCAGGGGCTTTTTCAATACGTTCAATGCATTTCATTGGTGGGCACGGTGGCCTCTGGATCATCTGTTCCATGATCCGCAGTTCCGGCTGCTGGCGATGCAGCGGCTGGAAAAGATCGGATCAGACCATTTTCCTATGCTGTTCAAGCTGGCATTGGCGGACATTCCGCCGGAAGACAGCGGAGTCGAAGAGGCAGATGCAGCAGAGAAGGCCGAGATCCGCGACATGATTGCGGAAGAGAAGAAGCGCGACCGCGAGGCGATTGGCAGCGATTGGGAAGGCTAGTTGCGCCTAGAGGTTCTTGCGAGCGCGCATGGCGGCGGTGATCGTTCCATCATCGAGATAATCCAGCTCGCCGCCGATGGGCACGCCTTGAGCCAGGGACGTCAGGCGGACCTGACCCTCTAGCTGGTCGGCGATGTAGTGGGCGGTCGTTTGCCCGTCGATGGTGGCGTTGAGCGCAAGGATCACCTCGGTGATACCCTCGGCCTCTACCCGGTGGATCAGGCGGGGGATGCGCAGCTCCTGCGGGCCTACGGCGTCAAGAGCAGAGAGCGTGCCGCCCAGCACATGATAGCGGCCATGGAATACCCCCGACCGCTCCATCGCCCAGAGGTCTGCGACATCCTCGACCACGCAAAGCTCGCCGTTGGCGCGTTTTTCGCTGTCGCAGATGTCGCAGATATCGGCGGTTCCGACGTTGCCGCAGTTCAGACACTCGCGCGCGGTGGCGGCAACGGTGTGCATGATATCAGCCAAGGGCGTCAGCAACAGCGCGCGCTTGCGGATCAGGTGTAGAACTGCGCGCCGTGCCGAACGGGGTCCGAGACCGGGCAGTTTGGCCATCAGCTCGATCAGGGCGTCGATGTCGCGGGTCGAACTCATCTGGCTATATCCGCGTCATCTGTGGGATTGAGTTTAAGGGCAAAATGAAGAAGCGCCTCAGAACGGAAGCTTCATACCGGCGGGAAGGCCCAGACCTTCGGTCAGCTTGCCCATCTCTTCTGCTGCGCGGTCTGAGGCTTTGCCCTGGGCGTCTTTGATCGCAGCGAGGATCAGGTCTTCTACCACTTCCTTATCGTCACCGTTGAAGATCGACGGGTCGATGTCGAGGGCTTTGAGTTCGCCCTTGGCGGTGCAGGTCGCTTTGACGAGGCCCGCGCCTGCTTCGCCGGTGACCATGATGTTGTGCATCTCTTCTTGCAGCTCGGCCATCTTGCCCTGCATTTCCTGGGCTTTTTTCATCATGCCGGCCATATCGCCGAGGCCGCCTAGTCCTTTGAACATGTTGTTCTCCTTTGGTTCGGTTGATCTCTATATGTTGGTTTGTAGCGCGCGGGACAAGGGGCGCGCCTAGCTGTCCTCGAAAGGGTCCCATTCGTCCTCTACCTCCGGCAGCGCGTCTGTGACGGCGGCTGCGGCGATCTCGGCGGCAGTTCGGATATGTGTGATTTTGGCCTGCGGAAACTGCGCGAGAACGGCTTGCATCAGGGGATGCGCCTCGGCCTCGGCACGCATGGCGTTGTCTTTGGCATCACGCAGGGAGGCGATGGTGGGCGCGCCGCCGGAATTGACGATTGTCACCGCCCAGCGGTTGCCGGTCCACAGTTGCAGTTTGCCACCAAGGCGTTGTGCCAGATCGCGGGGGGCGGCGTCTGTGGGCACAAACTCGATCCGGCCGGGGCGGTAGGCGGCCAGTTGCAGCGATGTCTCGACTTCAACCAGCAGTTTGACGTCACGGTTGTGGCGGATGAGTTCGAGGACGTGTTCGAATGACGGATAATGGGCGAGGGCGGAGGCGGGGTCTTGTGCCAAAGCGGTAGTCTGCCCAGCCGCGTTCGGAGCAGAGGCCATGCGAGTTTGCGCATGTTGCACCGCTTGGGTGCCTGCACTGGTGCCGCCACCTGCGGGCAGGGAAGCGCCGCCGCCACCGGTGGGGGCAGGTGTGTTCTGCAGGCTGCGCACCAGCTCGTCTGGGGTGGGCAGATCTGCCACATGGGTCAGACGGATGATCGCCATCTCGGCCGCCATCATGGCGTTGGGGGCGCTTGCGACCTCTTCCAGCGCCTTGAGCAGCATCTGCCACAAGCGTGTCAGCACGCGGATGGGCAGCGTGTCTGCCATGATGCGGCCTCGGTCGCGTTCTTCAGGCGATATAGTGGGGTCTTCGGCCGCATCAGGGGTGATTTTCACCACGCTGATCCAGTGGGTAATCTCCGCCAGATCGCGCAGAACGGCCATCGGGTCTGCACCTTCGGCATATTGCGCGCCGATCTCGGTCAGCGCGCCCGCCGCGTCGCCGCGCAGGATCATGTCCAACAGATCAAGCACGCGCGCACGGTCGGCAAGGCCCAGCATGGCGCGCACTTCTAATGCGGTTGTCTCGCCCGCGCCATGGCTGATGGCCTGATCCAGCAGCGAAGTCGCATCGCGGGCAGAGCCTTCGGCGGCGCGGGTGATCAGCGCCAGCGCGTCGTCGGCAATTTCCGCACCTTCGGAGGTGGCAATTTTGCGCAGCAGAGCGATCATCACTTCGGGTTCGATCCGGCGCAGGTCAAACCGCTGGCAGCGCGACAGCACCGTGACGGGCACTTTGCGGATTTCAGTGGTGGCGAAGATGAATTTCACATGCTCCGGTGGTTCTTCCAACGTCTTCAGCAGCGCATTGAACGCCCCGGTCGAGAGCATGTGTACTTCGTCGATGATGTAGACTTTGTAGCGGGCCGAGGCCGCGCGATAGTGAACGCTGTCGATGATCTCGCGAATGTTGGCGACGCCGGTGTTGGATGCGGCGTCCATCTCGATCACATCGACGTGTCGGCCTTCCATGATGGCGGTGCAATGCTCGCACTGGCCGCAAGGCTCTGTTGTGGGACCGGCGGTGCCGTCTGTACCAATGCAGTTCATGCCCTTGGCAATGATCCGTGCGGTGGTGGTTTTGCCGGTGCCGCGAATACCGGTCATGATGAAGGCCTGCGCAATCCGGTCTGCCGCAAACGCGTTCTTCAGCGTGCGCACCATTGCTTCCTGCCCCACCAGATCGGCAAAGGTTTCGGGGCGGTATTTGCGGGCGAGCACGCGATAGGCGGTGGTGTCGGTCATGAAGCGTCCATTCCGGATTCGGTCAGGGAGGAAACTAGGCTTTCGGCCCGCAATCGTAAACCATTGTCACAGCATCCACAGGATGCCACCAACAGCGGCTGACGCTGCGCTGAATATCAGGGCGAGCATTTTCATGCGGCTATTGGGTTGGGCGTTTGCGTGATGGTCTTCCAGCCGTTTGAGGGTTTTGGTGGCCGTGTCGTGTGCTGCCCAGAAGATGTAGATCGCGGCGGCAACAAAGATCGTCGCGACGGCTTTTGCCGCCCAGGTCGGCTCGAACTCGCCGAATACTGCTCTAAGGCCGATCGCCACCGCGAGCGAAGCCATGCCCGTGCGCATCCAACCGGCGAAGGTCCGTTCATTCGCCAGAATGGTCCGGTCCTCGGACCAGTTGGTGCGGTTTTCTGCGAGTTCGTTTTCCTGTGACATTGAGCTTAATTGGGTCAATGGTGTTGTGCTGGCAAGGGTAAAAGACAAAAAGGGGAACGTGATGCGGCTCAAAGGGATCAAGCGCAGCAGAAATGTGGAGCGGCGCAGCGGCAGGACGCGGCGCTTGGGCGGCAAGAGCGGGCTAGGCATTGCAGGCGTTTTAGCCGTATTGGCGATCGGGTACTTCACTGGGATTGATGTATCGCCTCTGCTGCAGGGGGGTGGTGTCCAGCAGGAAAGCACGCGAGCGGTCGATCAGAATGACCCCTCGGTTGTCTTTAGCGCGCAGGTTTTGACCACCACAGAAGAGGTCTGGACCAAAGTGTTCCGCGAGCAGTTGGGCCGAGACTATGTGCCGCCCAAGCTGGTTATTTTTGACGGCGTGACGCAGAGCCCCTGTGGCGGTGCCAATGGTGCAACCGGGCCCTTCTACTGTCCGGCGGACAGCAAGGCCTATCTGGATACGGATTTTTTCCATGCGCTTGACCGGCAAATGGGGGCGGAAGGGGATTTCGCCGCAGCCTATGTGATCGCCCATGAAGTGGCGCACCATGTGCAGAGCGAGTTGGGCATCTTGCTCGAAGTGAACGCTGCGCGCCAGCGTGCATCCCAGACGGAGGCCAATGCGTTGACAGTCCGGTTGGAGTTGATGGCGGATTGCCTCTCCGGCGTTTGGGCGCGCAACGTGCGAGGACTGATGGAACGTGGCGATCTGGAAGAAGCGCTGAACGCCGCGCGCAAGATCGGTGATGACCACCTGCAGCGGCAGGCGGGTCGGGTGCCGCAGCCGCATACGTTTACACACGGGACGTCCGAGCAGCGCGCAAGGTGGTTCGGGCGCGGATACGACGGAGGGCTTGTGGGGGAATGTGATACGTTTGCGGCGGCGCGGTTATGAGGAGGTCTGGTCCTCTCGTGCATCTTCGATGCACTGCCGGACTTTCGCGCATTTTGCTTCGCAAAACGCGCTTAGGTGAGAGATTGATAACGACCCAAGCGGGACTCGTTGTGGCTGCTGCCTTCCGGCTCTGACCAGGTTGGCGAGGCGCCTGCCCGCACCAACCTCTCAACCTCCATATAGGCAATCCTGCCCGCTGCTGCAAGTCTAGAGCGTGATCGAGAGCTGGATAAAGCCGCAAGATGTTGTGCCCAGCGGCTTGGGTGCCAAATGGGCGATGTCCTGAATGCACCCTAAAGCGTCCGGATGGGTCAGGATAGTGGCCGCCATCCCGCCAAGGTCAGCGAACCGCCATGGGGCGTGGTCCGGCCAGGGGGTTGGGCTGGCGGTGCAGAGTGTCTCGATCATCCGGTCGTGCAGCGGGGCGGTGTTGCGCGATATGATCCGCTCTGGCGGAGTGGCTGCGTAGCCGCCGCCGCCTGACGCGCGGAACTGGTTGCTCGCCAGAATGAATTCCTGATCCGCCGTCACAGGGTGTCCATCATACCGGATATTGCTGATTCGTGACAGGCGCGGGGCGGCGGGGTCAATCTGGTAGTTCAGGCCAAAGATAGTATCGAATTGAAACGCGGGGATATCGGGATTTGCCAGCAACTGGTCTGGCTTTGCCGGGTCCAGAGTGTTGAACAGCGCAGCGGAATGTTCCAGCCATTGGTGCAGCAGTGCGCCCGTGATGTGGATGCCGACAGTCTGGTTCGCAAACGGGTTCAGCCCTTCGATATGGCGCATGAGGACCGGCCCCGCAGGTATGTGGATATAGTTGCCGGGGCCATCCCTTCCGCCGGCACCATGTGCGGCAACAGACGACAGGACCGGCAACCCTTCATAGGGCGTGCCTGCGAGCGCCCGGCTGACGCTCAGGTATTGGGCCTGAGCCGTCAGGCGCTGCGTCGGTGCCGGTGAGGCAATGGAAAAATAGCTGTGCAGGTCTCGTGCTGTCGTTGCCACCGGGCGCGCCAGCTCAGCGCGGACAAGTTTATGGGTCTGCGCAGCGAATGCTGTGATCGCGGGATCGGGACGTACACAGTGGTCATTCGGGACAAGCATGCAGTGGTGGTCCAGGACACGCCAGCCTCCGGTTTTGTCAAAGATCAGCTCAAGGTCCATGACCCCCAGATCCGATCCGGCGTGGCCCGCCATCAGCGCGGGTACTCCGCCGACAGTGCTGTGAGGCAGGTCAACTCCGGCGCGATCAGCGTATTCTTCGGAGGGCAGGCGGCGGTGCGTATGGCCCAGCAGAAGCGCGTCGATCTGGCCTGACCGGGCCAGCGCATGGGCGGCCTGGCCCTCAACGCTGGGGCTGTCTTTTTGGCCAACCCCCAGATGCGCAAGCACCACAATCAGATCTGCACCTGCGGCGCGCAATGCCTCTGCCGCGCCTGAGATGGACTGTGCCGGAGGGATCAACGCGGCGGCCCCATCCAGATGGTGACTGTTCCAGGCGGCGCTTTGCTCGGGCAGGACAGAGAGAATTCCAACCGTGAGACGCGCTGAGTGACCCTCAATGTCTACCGGCAACAGCAGGCTGTTCTCAAGCGGCCCGAGATCGATGTTGACCAGATTGCTGCTGAGAATCGGCATGTCCAGGGCAGTCGCAACGGCCTTAAGGTAGGGTAGACCATGATCTAGATCGTGGTTGCCAAGCCCTACCGCATCGTAGCCCATGTAATTCAGGCTCGCGACGATCGGATGGCCCGGCTGGACCTCCTGCGCTGCGAGGTGGCTGGCAAGCGGTGTGCCTTGGAACGTGTCGCCATTATCCAGCAGGACCACCGGCATCCCCGCTGCCTTTGCCTGCTCGCGGTGCTCTGCAACCAGACTCGCCAGCCCCGCCAAGCCCCCGCCTTGTGTCGGCTGGTCCTTGATGTAGTCATAGGGCAGAAGATGGCCGTGCAAATCGGTGGTTGCCAGAATACGCAGGCGTATTGAAACCCGATCGTCGCTTTCTTCTAATGTGGGAGAGGAAAGTGCCATACGGGGAAAATACCACCGAGAGTAGCAAGGGTAAATCGGATTGTGCGGGCACCCCCCGTAATTATTGCCTCACATTTGAAACACTAAAGCGCGAAACCGCGCGCATGGGAAAATGAAAAAGATGAAGAACGCAGAACAGGTGACATTCGGGGGATCAGGTCTTGACCGTGCTGGCGAGGTGCGCGGCAACCCTCAGGCCCTGAAGGCGGCCATGGCTGATCCTGACGCACGCGCAGTTGTGTTCTGGCGCGGCAAGCCCCTGATGTCGACCGAGCGGCCTGCCGGGCTGATCCGTCTTGCGATGGATCACGCCGCCCTGCGTGACGCCGCAGAAGCGCCGATTTTGCTCGGGCGCGAGGAGGGCGCGCCGGTGTTTGCAGTCGATCTGTCCGCTTGGTCGCCTTCGGGCGTGGATGAAAGCAGTCTCGGCGGTTTTCTGGACCCGAGCGAGCAGCGCCACCCGGCCTTGCCTGACTGGATGGTCTTTGCCGAGTTGCGCCGCGTCATGACGTGGCTTTCTCCGCGCGACGCTGAATTGGCTGCCTCGGGCAAGGCGGTGTTCGGCTGGCATGGGATCCATCGCTTCTGCGCGCGTTGTGGCGAGGAAACACAGCCTGCCCAAGGGGGATGGCAACGCAACTGCCCGTCGTGCAAGGCATCGCATTTTCCGCGTACCGATCCGGTGGTGATCATGTTGATCACCCATGAGGATTCAGTTCTGGTCGGCCGTTCTCCGGGGTGGCCCACGGGGATGTACTCACTGTTGGCCGGTTTCGTGGAGCCGGGAGAGACACTGGAGGCCGCGGTGCGCCGTGAGGTGTTCGAGGAAGCAGGCGTGCGGGTGGGTGAGGTCGGGTATCTGGCAAGCCAACCATGGCCTTTCCCTGCGTCTTTGATGTTTGGCTGCTGGGGGCATGCGACCAGCACGGAGATTACCATTGATCCTGCCGAGATCGAGGATGCACGCTGGATCACCCGCGAAGAGATGGCCGTGATCAGTCAGGGCCACCACCCTGCAATCCTGCCCGCCCGCAAGGGGGCAATTGCGCATTTTCTGATCGAGCGCTGGCTGTCGGATACGCTAGACTGAGGCGTTGCTAGCGATTCATTAACAAACGGGCTCGTCTACTGTTGACGCTTGACGGGCGGGCTCTAAACTCGCACCAAATGCCATAATAACAAAAGCGGGCAACCTATGAAATTCTCGACCAAAGAAGATGTGGAAGCACCAATTGATGCTGTGTTCGAGATGCTATGCGATTTCGAGACTTTCGAGCGTGCGGCAATGCGGCGTGGGGCCGAGGTTCAGCGGACTGACAGCAAACCAGTACCCGGTGTTGGGGTCGGCTGGCGTTCTGCTTTCAACATGCGCGGCAAACGCCGTCAGGTCGAGATAGAGTTGATCACCTTCGAAAAGCCGAGCGAGATGGAGTTCGAATGCACCTCGCAAGGGTTGCTGACGTTGATGAGCATTGAACTGGTGGCGCTGTCCAAGAACCGCACACGCATCATGATGACGCTGGATATCAAACCGCTGAACCTGTCTGCGCGCCTGCTGGTGCAATCGCTGAAACTGGCCAAGTCTTCACTGACCAAAAAGTACAAGTTGCGTATCGCGGAATTTGCAAAGACCCTTGAAGAAAGGCACAAAAGCGCCTGACCGGGATCAGATCTCGATTTCCCACCGGCCCGGATGCGCGGGATACACGCCCAGAATTTCCAACATGTTGGTGAAATAACCCAGCTCTTCCAGAGCGCGTTTGACAGGCGCATCATCGGGGTGGCCTTCGATGTCTGCATAGAACTGGGTGGCGGTGAAGGAACCGCCGACCATATAGCTTTCCAGCTTGGTCATGTTGACGCCGTTGGTCGCGAAGCCGCCCATCGCCTTGTACAGCGCTGCGGGAATGTTGCGGACTTCGAAGACGAATGTCGTCATCATCCTTGGGCCGCGTCGCGTCATGTCGATGTCGGGAGCCATCAGCAAAAAACGGGTGGTGTTATGGTCCAGATCCTCGATCCCGTCCGCCAGTACGTCCAGTCCGTGAATTTTCGCCGCGACAGCACTTGCCAGCACGCCGTCGGTGCTTGGGGCGCCGGCAGCCAGTTCTTCCGCAGCACCTGCGCTGTCCGCCGCTGCTTCTGATGTGATTCCCCGCGCCTCCAGATAACTGCGCGCCTGCGGGAGCAGCACCAGATGCGCGCGCACATGTTTCACCTGATCCAGCGTCACCCCAGTTTGAGCCATGAGGGCGATGCGGACGCGTACAAATGCTTCGTCAATGATGTGCATGCCGCTTTCCGGCAGCAAGCGGTGGATGTCCGCAACGCGGCCATAGGTTGTGTTCTCGACCGGCAGCATGGCCAGATCCGCACGGCCCTCGCGCACTGCGCGTAACACACCCTCGAATGTGGTACATGGCACCGGAGTAGCGTCAGGACGGGCTTGCAAGCAGGCCTCATGGCTGTAGGCGCCAAGAGCCCCCTGAAACGCGATGCGCTGCGGTTGTTTTGCGGTCATCACGTCGGTCCTTTGTATAAACATACCCACTAAGGCGATTGGTCGCGGTAACTACACCTTGCTTGCAGGGAGGGAAAGCAATAGATACCCCGTCAAACAACTGAAAAATTCTAAAGCGATGGACTGAGCCATGGATACAACGACCATTACGAAGATTGCTGCTGGTGTTTTCGGCGCCTGGCTGGTGCTGTTGTTGGGCAAATGGGCCGGTGAAGAACTTTACCATGCCGAAGTGCATGGCGAGCCGTCCTATTCGATAGCGATTGAGGGCGACGAGCCTGCGGAACCTGTAGCAGAGATTCCCTTTGAGGAGCGTATGGCCGCAGCATCTGTCGATGACGGCGCCAAGGTGTTCCGTAAATGTACTGCCTGCCACAAGGTCGAGCAGGGCGCGAACGCAACCGGTCCATATCTCTACGGCGTCGTTGGACGTGACATTGATGCTGTCGAAGGCTTCGCCTATTCCGGTGCGCTGGAGGCATCTGCCGATGTCTGGACTCCTGAAAACCTCTATGCGTTTCTGGAAGATCCAAAAGGTTGGGCGCCTGGCACGACCATGGGCTTTGCGGGTCTGGACAAGTCCGAAGACCGCGCAGACGTAATTGCCTATCTCGACAGCCTCGACGACTGATCGCAACCGGCGACGATGAAACACACCAAAAGGTCGCCTTCCGGGCGGCCTTTTTTGCTTTGAAAAGACGGATTTTCGCCAGATCACAGAGTTGCAACTTGTATCTTGGCATGCGGGGCCTTTAGCCTACATCTCTGTAAACATTGCCTGTCCGTCTTGCCCAGAGGAGACTGCCCATGATGCCCTTCGCCCGTCTTTCTAAATCCCGTCCCCGCGCTGTGCGCTTTTGGTCTGCAATGGCCGTGTCCGCTTGCGTGGGTGTGGCAGCAGGCAGTGTGCAGGCCCAGGACGAGGCGGCGATCATCACAAGTCACGGCTACTCCTTTTACGGCGATCTGACCTATCCTGCGGACTATCCTCATTTCAACTACGTGAACCCTGAAGCCCCCAAGGGCGGCGAAATCTCGATTTCGACGCTGGGCACGTTTGATTCGATGAACCCCTATTCCCGCAAGGGCCGTGGCGGCGCGCTAAGCACGGTCATGTACGAGAGCTTGCTGGGCGAGGGCGTGGGAGGTGAGGCCGCACCTGCGGATGTCTACTCGGAATACTACTGTCTGCTGTGTGAGACTCTCGAGTACCCGGAAACCAAGGATTGGGTGATCTTCCACATGCGGCCCGAGGCGCGGTTTTCCAACGGCGATCCGGTGACGGCGCATGACATCGCCTTTTCGCACAATCTGCTGCTGGAGCAGGGGCTGAAATCCTATGCCGATTATGTGCGCCGCCAGATCCCCAAGGTCGAGGTGATCGATGACCATACGATCAAATTCTACTTCACCGAAGGCATTTCCCGCCGCAGCCTGATCGAGCAGGTGGGTGGCGTGCCTGCATGGTCAAAAAAGTGGTACGAGGAAACCGGCGCGCGGCTGGACGAAAGCCGTCTGGAAATCTCGCCCGGATCGGGGCCCTATATGGTCGAGACGGTCGATGTGAACCGCCGCATCGTTTATAAGCGTAACCCTGATTATTGGGGAAATGACCTGCCCTTCAACGTGGGCCGCAACAACTTTGATGCAATCCGCGTAGAATATTTCGGCGATGAGAACTCGGCCTTCGAGGCGTTCAAATCCGGTGAATACACCTTCCGCAACGAAGGCAATTCCAAGCAGTGGGCAACAGCTTATGATTTCCCCAAGGTCGCCGAAGGCTTTGTGGTAAAAGAAGAAATCCCAGACGGCTCGCCGCCGACCCCAGCGGGTATCGTTTTCAACCTTGGCCGTGAGGTGTTGCAGGACAAGCGGGTGCGCGAAGCAGTTTCTCTGGCCTTCAACTTTGAATGGATCAACGAATCTCTCCAGTACGGGCTGTTCAAGCAGCGCGTTTCTTTCACGCAGGACACGCCGCTGATGGCCACGGGCGTAGCAGAGGGGGCGGAGTTGGAGTTGTTAAAACGCCTTGGCGATGTGATCGCGCCCGAAATGCTGACCGAAGAAGCGCGCATGCCGCACACGTCGAGTGCAGATCGACTGCTGGACCGCCGCAACGCTCGGCAGGCGTTCAAGCTGCTGGATGAGGCAGGCTGGCCCGTAGGTGATGATGGCAAACGCCGCAATGCGGCGGGTGAGCCGCTGCGGCTGACATTCCTGCTGGATTCCTCCGGTTCTGCCACGCTGGCCGCTGTGGTCGAGAATTTCATGTCCAACCTTGACGCCTTTGGCATCGAGGCTGTGCTGGAGCGTGTCGATAGCTCTCAGTACACGTCCCGCGAGCGGGACCGTGACTATGATCTGGTTTATGACCAATACGCCGCCTTCCTTGGTACTGGCACGGGGCTGTCGCAGCGGTACGGGTCCGAAGCGGCGAGCTTCTCGTTGTTCAACCCCGCGGGGCTGGCCAGCCCGATGGTGGATGCCATCATCGAAGCCTCGCTGCGGGCGGAAACCCGCGAGGAGGAAGAGGCCGCCATGACGGCGCTGGACCGGGCGCTGCGCCATGAATTCATCATGATCCCAGCATGGTACAATGATGTCTACTGGACGGCTTATTACGATCAGTACGACCATCCCGACACCCAGCCGCCCTATGCGCTGGGCTATCTGGACTTCTGGTGGTACGACGCCGAGAAAGCAGAAAAACTGCGCGCGGCAGGCGCGCTGAGGTAATCCATGGGCGCCTATATTCTCAGACGGCTTTTGCTGATTCCGGTCACGTTGTTCGGGATCATGCTGGTCAATTTCGCGCTGGTGCAATTTGTGCCCGGTGGGCCAGTTGAACAGGCCATCGCCCGTATTCAGGGCGGTGGCGACGTGTTTGGCGGCTTTGCCGGTTCCGGTACGGACGCCAACACCGTCGATCTGGGCGGGTCCGAGAATTACGTAGGCTCTCGCGGCTTGCCGCCTGAATTCATCGCCGAGCTTGAACGCGAATTCGGCTTTGACAAACCGCCGGTTGAGCGGTTCTTCAACATGCTGGGCAACTACTTGATGTTCGATTTCGGCGAGAGTTACTTCCGCTCGATCTCTGTCATTGATCTGATCAAGGAAAAGCTGCCTGTGTCGATCACGCTTGGGCTTTGGTCCACGCTTATTGCCTACCTCATCTCGATCCCGCTGGGGATCAAGAAGGCGGTGAAGGACGGATCGAAGTTCGACACTTGGACTTCCGGCGCGATCATCGCGGCATACGCGATCCCCGGTTTTCTCTTCGCCATCCTGCTGCTTGTGCTGTTCGTGCCCGCCAACTGTTTCCGCATCCCCGGTCTGGCCGAGATGTGGCCGGGGGGGGCGACGTTCAACCCTACCTGTTACGAGCTGTTTCCGTTGCGCGGCCTGACGTCCGATAACTTCTCGGAACTGAGCGCATGGGGCAAGGTCAAGGATTACGTTTGGCACATCACGCTGCCGGTGCTTGCCTCGACCATCTCTGCCTTTGCGACGCTGACGCTGCTGACCAAAAACAGCTTTCTGGACGAGATCAAAAAGCATTACGTTATGACGGCCCGTGCCAAGGGCCTGTCCGAGCGCAAAGTGCTCTACGGTCACGTGTTCCGCAATGCGATGCTGATCGTGATCGCGGGCTTTCCGGCGGTGTTCATCGGCGTGTTCTTTGGCTCAAGCCTGATTATCGAGACGATCTTCTCGCTCGACGGTCTGGGTCGTCTGGGATTCGAGGCGGCGGTGGCGCGGGATTATCCGATCGTTTTTGGAACACTGTTCATCTTCGGCCTCATTGGTCTGATCGTCAGCATCATCTCGGACCTCATGTATGTGCTGGTCGATCCACGCATTGATTTCGAGAAGAGGGAAGGCTGATGGCGCTGTCCCCGCTGAACCAGCGCCGCTGGCGCAATTTCACGCGCAACCGGCGCGCCTATTGGTCCATGTGGATCTTTCTGGTGGTGTTTACCCTGTCGCTGTTCGCCGAGTTTCTGGCCAACGACAAGCCGATCCTTGTGAACTACCGCAATGATTTCTACATGCCGATCTTCAACTTCTACCCCGAGACCGCCTTTGGCGGCGATTTCCAGACGGAGGCTGCGTATCGCGACCCCGAGGTGCGTTGCCTGATCGCCAGCGGCGGGCTGGAGGATTGTTTTGATGATCCTGAAGGCATCATCGAGGGGATTGAGGCTGGCACTTTTGGTGACGGCGTGGAGGGCTTCGAGAAAGGCTGGGCGATCTGGCCGCTGATCCCCTACAGCTATGACACCGCCGTTGACCGGCCGGGTGCCGCGCCGCTGCCGCCCAATGGCCAGAACCTGCTGGGCACGGACGGCACCAAACGTGACGTGCTGGCGCGGGTGATCCATGGCTTCCGGCTCAGCATCGTATTCACGCTGGTCGTCACCGGCCTCAGCACGCTCATCGGCATCGCGGCGGGCGCCGTGCAGGGGTTCTTCGGTGGCTGGCTGGACCTGATCTTTCAGCGGATCATTGAGATATGGACCTCCACGCCATCGCTCTACGTCATCATCATCATGTTCGCGATATTGGGACGAAGTTTCTGGCTTCTGGTGTTTCTATTGGTGCTTTTCAGCTGGACCGCCCTCGTGGGCGTGGTGCGCGCCGAATTCCTGCGCGCGCGCAATCTGGAATATGTGCGTGCTGCCCGGGCATTGGGCGTTGGCAACACAACCATCATGTTCCGCCACATGCTGCCCAATGCCATGGTCGCCACACTCACCATGCTGCCGTTTCTGATCACCGGCACAATCTCGTCTCTTGCTGTGCTCGATTTCCTCGGCTTCGGATTGCCATCCTCCGCACCCTCTTTGGGGGAGCTGACGTTGCAGGCCAAGCAGAACCTCCAAGCACCCTGGCTCGCCTTCACGGCCTTCTTCACCTTCGCGATCATGCTGTCGCTGCTGGTGTTCATATTCGAAGGGATCCGCGACGCGTT
>TARA_R110002020_G_C16321481_1_pt1 | contig 28363 bp, 27 predicted proteins | sample TARA_R110002020 | Tara Oceans TARA_R110002020 (sample SAMEA4396489) | marine metagenome | biome: Westerlies Biome; feature: [MES] marine water layer (ENVO:01000295) within the mesopelagic zone...; material: water (ENVO:00002006), including particulate matter (ENVO:01000060) such...
CGCCCGATCGGGGATCCCGTTTCCGGCCTAGTTTAACACTATTACCCATAGTGTTAAACTGGACTGAAACGAGATGGTTGCGCGCACAGCACACGAGGTGCCCAATGTCCCAGATCGCCCCTATCTCGACCCCAATCAGCGTGTGGCATTCTCAGACATAGACGCCGCGCTCGCGTTCCATGACTTATATGTGAAATCCAGCTCAATCACACCCTCACCAGCCTCTGGGGGAAGCCCAAGCTTACAGAAGCACAAGCCACCGCATTTGCCTCACGCCTGATCAGCCAAGTTCGCCTCCAAATATGCAGCTTCGGGCCAGCTAGGCCGGACACAGCCGTGAAATATCTCAAGAATTATAGACAATAATATATTAGTTTCTATAATTCGTTGGAATTTGGGAATTTACAATGCAACGTCTCCCCGTCTCCGTTCAAACGCTCTATGCGGATCTTGTTGATCGCGCCTGGACTGGTTCCTATCAAGAGCTCGTTCATGCGGGAGGGTCGCCTTACAAGCAAACAGTCAAAGGTCGCGATTATTGGTATCTCAAGATGCCGATGGTGAACAAGGCGCGCCGACCAGATCTTTACCTGGGTCCAGATGGGCCTGAAGTCATGGCGCGCCTAGAAAAACAAAAATCACTGAAGGCCATACGAAAAGAGCGGATGGACATGACAAGATCGCTGCGCTCCACGCGCATGTCTGGACCTGATCCGCTTTCTGGAAAGATTATGTCTGCGCTTTCAGAGGCCGGAGCGTTCCGTATGCGTGCTGTTGTTGTCGGATCAGCAGCTTTCCAGACATACAGCGCTATGCTTGGTGTGCGTTTTGCTGACGCTGCCCGTCAAACGTCAGATTTTGATCTGGCACAGTTGCATTCAATATCTCTTGCTGTGGATGATAGCATCCGTGATACCTTCATAACGAGGCTACAGGCTGTCGATGACCGCTTTCATGCAATTCCTTCAGCGAAGGATGGTCGCAAGACCTTGAGATACGCAATCCGAACCGGAAGTCAGGGAGAGTTCTCGGTTGATCTGCTTTCGCCTTACCGTGGCCCTGAACGTCCCACGGTGACGACCCTGCCTGCCATGAAGTGTGATGCGCAGCTGTTGCTGCGCTACTTGGACTTCCTGATTTATGATGAGGTCAATGCGGTGAGCCTTTATGGCATGGGCATCCCGATCAATGTGCCATCTCCCGAACGCTTTGCAGTTCACAAGCTGATCGTTTCAAGAATAAGGGTCGACACATCATTCAGCCAAGCCAAATCCCGCAAGGATATCAGGCAGTCCGAGGCGCTTCTGGAGGTCCTCTTGGAGGACAGGAAGGAGAATCTGAGGGACGTATGGAATGAAGCTCTTGGACGAGGCGAAAAATGGCGGGAAAAGCTTCATGCTGGGTCCGGCGGTCTTCGAGATGGTATTCGAACAGCACTCTTCGCGCTGACGCACCCCGATCTAGGGTTGGATGAATTTGATATTTCTTGATCGCGGCCATTCCCTCGGAGCTGCATCTTGCGGCCGGTCTTTCAGGGCCCTGTGCAGTCCCTTGACCCGCCCTTGGAATTGGGACTGCAAGCCGTTTGAGCATCCAGTTTTGCTATAATATCTCACGAAGCGGGGTATCGACCATGACATTCGCGCCAATACCTCTCTGATCGATTTTAAGGCCCCTCAGAGCGCCTGGAGATACTCTTCCCTAGTTAACCCTACCGGAGGGGGGGGGTTAGGCACGTAACGCGCTGTTTAATGGCTTTATAAGAGCGGGTGAGGCGGTGACCTTCCATGACAAGCCTGAAACAACCCCGCTGGCGCGGTGCTGGTACTCAACAGCACGAACCTGTGGAGACGTGCCCTGCCCTGCATCAACGATCCGCGCTTTGAAGAGGTGCGCTTGTACCTGGACAACGATGATGCGGGCACTGCTGCCAGCAGCAAACTATTTGGAAACGCGCAACATGCCGCAAAACTTGTTAATACGCGCAGCTGCTACGTAGGCTTTGAGGATCTCAACGCCTGGCTTCTCGGGCGCAAATTGTAAACCGCGCCCTTTCCATCCCTTTTTATTTTCTAAAATAGAAAGCAACAACCTGAGCTGACAGGGGGCCGTTAGGTTCGCTGTTGTTGTTTAAGATGTTTAAGAAACAACGTTTAAAGTGTTTAGGGGCTGAAAAGTGGCTTATAAACAGGATGTTACGGGGCGTAAGGTGAACGTTTATGGGGTGAAAGGTGAAGGGATATGGGAGCAAGCCGCCCTAATAGGTGAACGTTTATGGGATGAATGGTGAAAGGATATGGGAGCATAGGTAAACGTTTATGGGAGCAGTCAATAAAAACTCGTAAAGTACTGATTAATAGCGACAAAATGCAGTACAGGCTATGTAAGGTGTATGTTTATGGGGTTGTAAGGTGAATGTATATGGGAGTGACGCCTTAGAAAGCTGATTATAAAGGGAAAAAATGCCCAAGGTGTATGTTTATGGGGGCAATAGGTGAAAGGATATGGGAGCAAATTCAAGGCTCTGAAAAATAAGAGAATTCAGATCACGCGAAGCGTTCAAACCACCTCTTGAAGGTGTATGTTTGTGGGGCAAGGTGAAAGGATATGGGAGCGGCTTGTTATGACCTGCGCGCTTTCTGAGAAGAAAATTTGCATCTGACAAAAAATGTGTAGAATGGTGAATGAATAAAAGGTAATTGCATTCACCTATGAAAATGAAACCCGAAAAATACAGCAAAGACAAGCAGATACTCAAGAAGCATGTCGCGGCGATTCACATCGGCGCGAAGCTTTCTTTGCTTCAGCGCAAGCTGGTGAACGCCCTGTTGTATAATGCTTATGACCAACTCCTGACAGCCAAAGAGCATAAGATTAGTGCCTCGGTCCTGTGTGAGATGATCGGGTTTGATAGTCATAACTCAGCCTACCTAAAGGGCTCTCTTAAAGGTCTGATGGAAACCGTAGTCGAGTTTGATGTGCTCGAGGATGATGGGGAAACCTCTTGGGAAGCAATGGTTCTCCTCCCTTACGCGAAACTCAAGGGTGGGGTATGTACCTATCGCTATGAACCGTCACTTGCGGAGAAGCTGTATCATCCGGACGTGTATTCCAAAATCAACCTCAGTGTATTGAGGGATATGAAGAGCGCCCATGCTTTGGTGCTTTATGAAAATTGCTACCGTTACGTAGATATCGCTCACACGCCGTGGTGGGATGTCGATGTGTTCCGCAAGCTTATGTCGGTTGATCAGTTATCCAGCTACAAGCAGTTTAAGCTCTTGAACCGCGCCGTGATCCAACCAGCAATGAAGGAAGTGAACGAGCTTTCAAATATTCAGCTAGAGCTTGAAACTAAGCGCAAAGGTCGAAGTGTGACGGGCTTACGTTTCATTATTCGACCTAATTCGCAGCTCTCGCTTATTGGTATGGATGCCGAAGACGACCTCACGCAAATGCCTGCGTACAAAGCCTTGATGGCTGAAGGGGTTTCAAAAACTCTTGCCCGCGCTTGGTTGCTTGAGCATGACGAAGAGTACATCTTCGAGAAGCTCGATTTGGCGAGCTCTCAAGCGGCTAGCGGTAAGATTACATCTTCCAAAGCGGGTTTTCTGAGGGCTGCTGTCGAGAAGGATTTTCACAACGAAAATGCGCAGAAGAAAAAGCATCTTGAGGTGGTTCAGACGGCAAAAGCGGAGCGCGAGAAGCTCGAGCGTAAGCTAGAAGCCCTCAAAAAGGCCCAGAGAGAGGCAGAGATGGGATATCGCCGGTCATGTGCGGAAATGATTGAGGCAGCCTTCCAGGCCCTTCCTGAGACCCAGAGAGACCTTGTTACGAAAGAGTTTCAGCTCAGTCTTGGAAGTCACATTTATGTGGATGCCTTCAAAAAGGCTGGTTGGAAAGATCGGCTGAACGCTGTGGAGATCAGAGGGTTCTGGAGTGCTCGCGGTGTAAGCTTCCCCTCTCCTGATGAGTGGGCACAAAAAAACGGCTTAAGTGAGCCGGTCGTCCTAAAATCGCAGATTGAAGAGCTTGAAGCAGAAATCAAGAAACCGGTTGTTTCGGTTAAACCAATATAACAGGTTTAATCGATTCAATCGAAAAGGTCAGTTTTGTTCCTTAGGATGTGTTTGAGATAGGTAGACTTCGGAACGAGGCCCGCCTTTTCTTCGAGCTTTGTAAGCTCTGCTTTTGTGAGCTTTATGGCTACGATCTCAGACTCCTTGTCTTCGGGCTTCTTGGCCTTACGACCCACGGTTTTCGGCGCGAGAATTGATTTCGGTTCATTTGGCTTAACCGAATTACCCGGTTCAACTTTTTTGAAGATGGAGAGGTCATTTTTCTTAGGCATAATGTTGCTCGAGGTAAGAAAGTAAGGTGTCGAACTGCGCTGCAACATCCCGGTAGGTATAGCGAGCGAGAGCATCCTTTTCCATCATTTGACGGATGGAAAGCTCTTGTTCGAAGATGGTGTCAAACACGCGGGAGAACTTCAGCGGAAGGACCGGTATCCCCTGCCCTATCGCGTGATCCACTACGGCTTTGATATTCTTCGCGTCCTCACTGTCAGCCCAGTCTTTGAAGGCTTCACCTTTCCGCTTCACCAGTTTCGTCGCCACGACGACGATGTTCTTGTTGTATGGCAAAAGTTCGTTGATCGTGTGTATCCCCGCATGGATGCACTTCAGCTCATTGTAGATGGGCACCAGCACCACATTTGATTGTGAGACTGCTGAGACAATACTGGGCCGCGCATCACGCGACATGAGACCCGCCAGGTCGAACACCACGTCGATTCCTTCAGGAAAGTCCGGAAACTCTTCATCGGGTTGCAGCGAGAAAAGCCGCTCTTCGGGCAAGATGGTATCTAGGAGGTTGTAGGGTTCGTTGGTCGCCAAGGCGTATTCCCGGTCGAGCGCGATGTTCACGGCGAGCGGGGTTTTCCCTGCTGAGCCCTTCATGTTGTAGATGGTTATTTTCATGCTGCTAAGTATATGGATAAACCAAAATAACGCAAATAACTTGTTGTTTCGATATTATTGGTTAAATCAGTTTAACCGAAATAACCGCTTTACCTGATGCTTCTACCATGGTCACCGGAATTCAACAGCAGGTGAGATGTATTTAATAGGTTAAATCGGTTTACCCGAATTAACTGAACTCAAGAATACGTGATGATGTCTCTTCGTGGCGACTAAAGCTCAGGCAGGGTGACTTTTGGGTCGGCCAACTCTTGGTTCAGGCTGATCGAGCCGTCAATGATGAACAGGACGAACACCTCTTGGTCACGTATCGTGTAGTAGATGTTGAAGGCCTTGGCATAGATAAGACGAAACAAACCCCGCTCGGGGTTGTAGACGTGCCCGAGGCGGGGGAACTGCGACAGGTTCTCAGTCGTGAACGCGTAGATGTTGCTTAAAAACTCATCAGCGTGAGCCACGCTGTATTCGCACTTGTAGCGGTAGATTTCCCCAAGGGAATCTTCCGCTGATTGGGTGATAATGACCTTCATGCTTAGCTGGTTGGTGCCTTAAAATTCGCTCGCATGGTCTCCAGGTGAGTTGGGGTCATCTCCCTATAGCGTCCTGCGGCAACATCCTCGAGGCCACGCGCGATGCCAGCTTCAACCTGCCCTCTGAAGAGGCGCTCAACCTGCTGAATCGACATGGTGATAGCTACCGGGCGGTTCTGCTTGGTGATCACTACAGGTTCGTGCTGCGCAGCGTCTAGGTAGCGCCCGAACTCTTTGCTCGCGACCGAAGCGGTCATAGTCTTCATGTTCATAGTCCTTACACTTAGAGGGTAGTATCCACATTATACGGAAAATCCGGAAAACGCAAAGTTTTCCGGTTCAAATCATTGGCGGTCAGAGAGTAGGGAAGGAGTCTAATCCACGCCCTCAATAAACGTCTGCACGAAGGCCTTGATCTTCTCGATCACCCGGTCGGCAACGCTGCGGCGCTCGCGCAGGGCAGGGCGGGTCTCCATAATCCCAATGACGTCATCGCGCATTGGGGTTTTTTCGGTGAATAGGCCCCATCGCAAGGTTTGTTCGTAGGGTTACCCTAGACGTGAACAAAGAGGGAACTTTTGCTATTTGATGTTATGAAGCCCACTTTCTCGTGGCGCTGAGGTGCAATGGACGGGCATTCATGCGTTCAGCAGCCCCAGAATTCCATACAAAATCACCTGTAAGATTGATGTGCATCCAGCCCAATGGCGAAACGTGCCGGAGCAAACTGGGGTCAGCCAATTGGCCCGCCTTCAGAAGGTGTTGAGCTGCCTTATCCATGTACATGGTATTCCAGTAGACGATAGCGGCAATAACAAGGTTTAACGCCCCCAGTTTCTTCAACATGGCAGACGGTTTTATGTCGCCGGTCCTGGCGCTCGCCGCCAGTCGGATGACTTCATTATCCCAGTGGCTGAGAATAACCTCGTCATTGATTGGTTTTCCCATAATCGGGGCCAGCCCCTTCCACTGGCTGGCCTTTCCAAAACACGCAAGTTTTCGGTTTGGGAAGTCCCTTAGCCGAGGTGCAAGCCGCAAACCCAAAAGATGAAACAGGGCGAAGACGTGATCGGAAACGCCGCCTGTATCTGTGTAATGGACAAGCGGGTTAAACTGCGCTGCATTCCCCATCAAACCGTCCAGAACGTAGGGCGCTTCACCTGCCGTGGCCCCAATAACACTTGAATGGAATGACCCATATTGTCCCGACAGAAAGGAATATATTTTAAGGCCCGGGTCTGGACCATACTTGGCATTGATTTCGCCAGAATTCCGGGCGGCAGTAAAAAACTGCCCATCTGAAGATGTATGATCTGCATCGCCCCAAACCCGCGCGAGCGGTAAAGCGTGGTGGGCATCAACGATCTTTGCCAGTGCGTCTGAATAGGTTTCGGGGCGAAGATACCACGAGGAGGCCCATGACAACTGGGCGTGGCTCACATCTTTTGATGCCTGTGCCATCCGCTCAAGCCCGAGATTACTTGCACCTGCCAATATCGCCGCAAGGACAGCCGGTGGGTTGGTGGGGAGTGGGCAAAACCTGGGGGTGTTCGTCTATGATGGTGGTTTCACAGTAGAGGAATTGCCATGGATGTGCGGATCATCGTCGAGACGACATTTGAGAACGGAACCACGAAGACGCGGCGCGTGGGACGCCTTTCCCGCCCATTTCGAAGTACTCAGCCCGAGGGCTTTGGACTGTTGCTCGAAGATGCGAAATCCATGCTTTGGCAATTGCAGCAAGCGATCCTCCTTGACCAGATCGAGGAGATCTCTGAGGCGATCAGGGTCTGTCCTGACTGCAACAAGGTCAGAGCCATCCATGACTATCGACCCAGAGTCCTGGACACATTGTTCGGTCGGTTCCAAGTCAAGGCGCCACGCATTCGTCGTTGCGCCTGCAACGCCAAGTCTGAGGTCACCCTGGGCGGACCACTCTCGCCGCTGGCCCTTTTCTTCCCAGACCGATCAACACCTGAATTGCAGCGCCTTCAAGCCGAGCTTGGGGCGCGGCATTCGTTTCGAGAAGCAGCGCGTATCATGGAGATATTTCTGCCATGCGCCAAGCAGGCGAACACTTCGGTACGTAACCGCCTCGGCAAAATCGCGAGGGAGATCGGCGATAGCGAGTATGCGGAACCGGCTGTCTCGTCGGCACGAAATAGTGCAGCTCCCGTGACGGTCTTTCTGGACGGTGCGCATATTCGGAGCAGACCGGAATACCAGAAGCGGCACCTTGATGTTGTGGTTGGCAAGATCGAGAGTTCGCAAATGTGCCGCCGTTTCGGGCTTGTACAGCAGGCAGCTCAAGCGCCATCCAGGCAAGTAAGGCAAGTAAGGCAAGTAAGGCAAGACCTTAAAGAAATTGGCTGGGACGGCGAGAGCCCTGTTACCGTGATTTCGGATGGAGAACCCGCATTGCCCAATCTTGTGCGCTTCGCCGTCGGTGGGCCGGTTCGCCATATCCTCGATTGGTGGCATATTTCGATGCGGGTCAAACACGTTGAGAACGCTGTAAGGGGGCTGCTGCAAGCCAAGAATTTCCCTGGCATCCCGGTGTTGTTCGGGCGGCCCGCAGAGCGGCTGCGATGGTATCTGTGGCATGGAAAAATTCGAGTGGCCACCACAGGCCTTCAGTGGCTGATGGCCGATTGCGAGAGGCTTAGCAAAGATGATCCCGAAGTGCGCGATGCCACCAACCGCGTCCAAGCGCGTTGCCGGGAACTCTACACCTATCTGGCAAACAATATGGATAGCCTGACCGACTATGGTTGGCGGTACCGCAATGGTCTTCCAATCTCTTCGTCCCGTGCAGAAGGCTGCGTGGATGACATCGGCAACACACGCATGGGAAAACGTCGACGCATGAGATGGTCACCCAAAGGCGCACACAGAGTCGCCGTCGTGCGGGCTGCCGTTCTTGATGGAAGGTTGATCGGCGCATACCGCAGGGCCGCTGCATGACCCCCAAGTTTTTCCCACTCCCTCGTGTTTCAGATTTAAGGGCAACGCGACAGGCGGTTCCGGATGTGGCGGATTGCAGCTTAGTATCTGCCGGGGTGACGGCTCAAAAACGTATTAGCCCGCTTATGTACCAAGCGCCTTGCAATGACCGCTTTGGCTCAGGTCTGAAGCTGTTAAGTTCCAGCCTGCCCAATATTCCTCAAGCAATTTAATCCGCATAGGGTGAGCGAGTGGCGCCTCTTTTTCATCACAGAAGCATGCACAGCATCTTTTGCGCTCCGGCTATTCCTTCAGGACCCAGAAAACGAGGAGTGGAAGATCATTGGACCGCATCGCGTGCGGGATATTATGCGGATTGTAGAAGGTTTCGCCCTTCGCCACATGAACCCATTCGTTCCGACCTTGACGAAAGTCGCCCGTGTTCATGACAAGATAGGTTTCTTGGGGTGGGTGCCTGTGATTGGGATACTGCACGTTTGGCCCGAGAAGCGACACTCCCAGCCAAACGCCCTCTCGCGGTTCGAGGCCACCGGGACCGACAATCATCGCGTTTGCATGGTTTTCGGCAAAACCTTCGCTTGCACCGCTGCAATCCCCTTGACGGCGCCGCCACCGGAGCGTCGGTTCGATGCTAAAGAATGTCGTCATCACCTGTCGAAGATCAGGTTCGTCGGAGACGGACGGGTTCGCAATATCCGTGAGATACTTGCAGACCGGAAGTCGACCGCTGTCGGACTGTGATTGTGGTGCGGGAGACTCAAGGGTGGCAAAGACTTGTTCAACCAAGCTGACAGAGTTCGGATCTCGCGCACGGGCAGAATAGGCAATTCTTGCCGCATCTAGAAACTCTTGTAGGGCTCGGTTTCGCATTTTTACATCAGGGTTTCAAAATGATTGAAGTTGTCTGACGGCCAATGCCGCCAGACGACGAAACGGTAACGCCAACCATTATGTCCTGCATGGATTAGTAGGCGCTGTTCGTTTGGATGAAGATCGGTAGGCCCCCGCCGCGCGCAATCACTGTGTAGCCATGCTTTTGGGTTTCACGCGATAGGAAGGTTACCGCTATGACCAGCGCCAACAGGGCGCTGATCATAGCAATATTGTTTGCTACCGAGATAGCACTGATCTTAGTTCTTGATGACATTGTGCTCGGGGCCGAATGGGAATCCGGTGATGTTCTCGACTGTGTTGTCCTCGCCGATCACTAGGATGTCATGCTCACGGTAGCCGCCAGCGCCAGGCTGACCTTCCGGGATCATGACCATGGGCTCCATGGACACGACCATTCCTGGCTTGAGCTCCGTTTCAATGTCTTCGCGAAGTTCTACGCCAGCCTCGCGGCCATAGTAATGGCTCAGAACGCCAAAGCTGTGGCCGTATCCGAACGAACGATACTTCAGCAGGTCCCATTCGCGATACATCTCGTTGAGCTCGATCGCGATATCCATGCAGCGCGCGCCCGGCTTGATCAACTCGAGTCCACGCTCGTGGACCTTGACGTTCTTCTCCCAGATATCGAGGCTTGCATCATCAACGTGGTCGCAGAACAGTGTGCGTTCCAGCGCCGTGTAGTAGCCAAAGATCATCGGGAAAGTGTTGAGGCTGAGGATTTCACCCGACTGCACTTTCTTGTTCGTTACCGGGTTGTGCGCGCCGTCGGTGTTAATGCCGGACTGGAACCAGGTCCAGGTGTCCATCAATTCGACGAAGGGGAAAGAGTTGGCAATCTCGCGGATCATCGCATTGGTACTGGCAATGGCGACTTCGTGTTCGGGAACACCGGCTTTGACCGCAGCGGCCACAGCAGCACCGCCAACGTCGGCGACGCGGGCGCCTTCTTTGATCAGCTTGATTTCTTCGGCCGACTTGATCGTCCGCATCCACATCGCGGGCTGACCGACGTCAACGAACTCGACGCCCGGCAGGGCATCCTGAAGCAGTTGGCGGTATTCCAGCGACACGTGGTCGAATTCGATACCGATGCGCTTGGCACCCGGTGTCAGTTGCTGGATCGCGCGGTAGAAGTTGTCACGACGCCAGTCAGTATACGTGATGTTGTTGCCGAAGCTGCGACGGAAGGGTTGGCCGCCGTCGATGCCGGCAGAGATCGTAGTGGCGTTCTTCTGGTCGATGACCATGCCGTATTTACGACCGAAATAGCAGTACAGCCATCCGCTATAATAGTTGATGCAGTGATAAGAGGTGAAGAGTGATGCATCGACATCGTTCTTGCCCATCCAGTCGCGCAATTCGTTCTGGCGACGGGCCATTTCGTTATCTGAAAAGGGCGAGAACTCCTTCTCGCCGTTGTGCCATTCCATGACGTGGAGCATGTCGTCCATTGTCGATATTCCTCTCTGCTAACAGTGACCTTGTCTGCGTAGCAGTGTGGCGATGCGACGAAAAATTAATTGCAATCATCTTACCATAAGAATTACAAATTTACCCTGTGGGCGTGCCCATTATCCGGCGCGAGCACGCGTCGGCAAGCGGAAGGATGACACATCCTCCGTGATCTGCTCGATCAGTTTCAGCGCGGCATCGGACATCTTTATGTGCTTGTAGAACAGCCCAATGTGGATCTTTGACAACTTCGGGAAGCCATCGCTGGCGGTGAGGACCCGCATACCGGGCAGCAACGTCTTCTTTGTTAACGCGGTGACGCCCATGCCATCCAAAACTGCCTTTTGAAGAGCTGAGACGCCGAGGCTTTCAAAGGATACGCGCCAATCGCGCCCTTCGGTATTCAGCGCGTCGATCATACGCTTGCGATAGAAACAGCCGTCGCGATGCGCGATCACCTTGAGTGGCTGGTCCGGATCTATCTTGTGATCGCGGGCGCAAACCCAGACCGGACGTTCCGACCAGTAGATGGAGACGTGGGGCGCGGGCATTTCATCTGTGATGGCAATGGTCATATCCAGATCATCAACATGGAGGGCTGCAAGAAGCTCACGGCTTCGGTAACAGCGAATGTCCAACAAAACAGCAGGGTTCTCGTGCGAGAACTTGGCAATAACGCTTTGGAAATACTCAATTGAATAGTCGACCGGCAGGCCAATCCTGAGCGTTCCAAGAAAGGCTGCCTGCTGCAAATTGGCTACCGCCCGGTCATTGAGGCGCAGCATCTCCCGTGCATAGCCCAGGAGAGTCTGCCCGTCCGGCGTCAACTCTACCTGCTTGCCTTCATGCTTTAGTAATTTGGCACCGACAACCTCTTCAAGGCGCTTAATCTGCAACGATATCGCCGGCTGCGTCCGCCCGAGAATATTCCCGGTTTCCGTATAGTTGCGTAGGTCGACCACAGTCACGAAGGTCCGAAGAAGGTCAGTTTGCAGGTTGGTGAATTTGCGCATCATTAACAATCCTTATCCAAGCATTGTTACTATGAATTTCTGTGGCAAAGCAAGCTGCCCTAAGGTCTGACGATCTTCAGATGCAGGGGGTGCAATGTCACATTCTACAGTTTTCGCCGCCGAAATGGCTTGGCCCGACTACCAGAAGCGAGTCCAGAACGGCGATGTGCCCATCCTGATCCCGCTCGGATCAATGGAGCAGCACGGCCATCATATGCCGATGCATGTCGATGTGCTTTTGCCGACCGAATTCGCCCGCCGCGTGGCCGAGCAGGTCGGCGCCCTTGTCGCGCCGCCGTTCACCTACGGATACAAATCGCACCAGAAATCCGGTGGCGGAAACTTCTTTCCCGGCACGACCAGCCTTGATGGCGCGACTTTGGTGAACGCGCTCAAGGACGTGGTCAAGGAATTCGTGCGTCACGGCGTGCGCAATCTGTGCATCGTCAATGGCCACTTTGAGAATTCCTGGTTCATTACGGAAGCGATTGACCTTGCCTTGCGCGAGCTGGGTTGGGGCGACATTCATGACGTCAAGGTCGTAGTCCTGTCCTATTGGGACTTTGTGGATCAGGCGTCGATCGAGAAGCTGTATCCGAACGGCTTTCTCGGATGGGACATCGAGCATGGAGGGGTTCTGGAAACGTCCCTGATGCTGCGTTTGCACCCCGATCTCGTGTCACTTCAAAGCGCGGTAGAGCACGCCCCGGCAACATTTCCGCCCTACGACGTCTACCCGGCTAAGCCGGAATGGACACCAGCAAGTGGGACGCTGTCCTCACCAAAAGAAGCTACCGCCGAAAAGGGCGATATCCTTCTGGATGTGTGCACCAAGGGTATTATTGCGGCGCTCACAAACGAGTTCGGCAAAGCCGCCGCACTGGCGAGTGCAAGCTGATCCTCCCATCAAAAGAAGAAAATGATCCCAACAAGGAGTAACCCGATGTCCACTAAATTGATCCGACCAAGTCGCCGCAGTCTGCTGAAGATGACAGGTGCCGCAGCCTTGGCTACGCCTTTCCTGTCCATCCGTGCCGCGGCGCAAACGACCGAATTGTCGATGCTTGCTTGGTATGGTCACGCAGAGCCCGATATCGTTGGTGAATTCGAAGAGGCCAACAACGTCAAGTTCGTGCCTAAATACTACACCGGCGGTGACAACATGCTGGGCCTGATTGCGCAATCCCCGCGTGGTACTTTTGATGTGATCCTGTCGGATGGCGAATATGTGCAGCAGCTTAACGCTGCTGGCTATATCGAAGAGCTGGATCCGGCTGACTACGCCTTTGACGACTTCTTCCCCGAATTCCAGAAGTTCCCTGGCCATTGGCAGGACGACAAGCTCTATTCCGTTATTACGCGATTTGGCTTCCTCGGCGTAGCCTACAATACGGATGCCTTCACCGAAGAAGAGGCCTCCAGCTACGATCTTTTTGCAGACGAGCGGTTGACTGGAAAGCTCGGCCATTTTGACTGGCACCTGCCCAACCTGGGTCAGATGAGCCTCCATGTCGGCAATTCATCGCCTTACGACATCGACGAAGCGGCTTGGGAAATAGTGCAGGAGCATACCATGGGCCTGCGCCGTCAAGCTGGCGGCTTCTTCGATTATGGCGGCACCTTCTCGTCGCTCGACAACGGGCAAATGCTGGCCTTTGCAGGGATTGGTGACTGGATCACCGGTACCCTGGAAAAGAACGGCAGTCCGGTACGCAGCGTCATTCCAAAGGAAGGTGGCTTGCAGTGGACCGAGAGCTTCTCGATCGGCAAAGGCTCACAAAATCAGGAAATGGCCAAGAAGTGGATCCAGTACATCACCTCCCCGGAAGGCCAGGCGAAATCTGCTGACATGGCAGCCTATCCGGCTATCGTGCCCTCGCAGGCAGGATGGCGCGTGCTCAATGAGACCAATCCCGCCGAGGCACAGCGCCAAAACATGGTTCTGGGGCAGCGCAATGCGATGGACATGATCCGTGAAGGGCTGATCCAGTATCGTCAGCTTCCGGTTCAGCAGAGCCTCGAAGACTGGAATGATTTTTGGTCCGACTACAAAGGCGCGTAAGGCGCTTTTGAGTTGGGGCGCATGGTTCTTTGCGCCCAAACAAGACGCCCGATTGCTCAGCTATGGGATCTGATATGACCAAGCGACCAACACTTTTTTCATTGATCTTGTCGATGCCGCTGCTGCTCTGGCAGTTATTGTTTTTTCTTTTTCCGCTCCTGTTTCTGGTCGCGATCAGTTTCTGGACAGTGCGCAACTTTCAGATGACGCCCGACCTCAACTTTGGAAATTGGGAGCGTGTCCTGTCACGTGGTGTGTTTTGGGACGCCTATTTCCGGACCATGGTCCTTGCTACGACGGCAGCCGTGGTCACCAGCATTATCGCTTTTCCGGCGTCCTATGCGATTTCATTCAAGATGAGTGAGAAAGCCAAGCGGTGGATGATCTTTATTCTCATCATTCCGTTCTTCACCAGCTATCTTGTCCGGGTCTATTCGCTCCAGGTCTTCCTGTCTGATGCGGGCATCATAAACGCGGCATTCGCGTATATTGGTCTTGGGCCATTCCCGATGTTGAACAACGCATTTGGGATCATCGTGGGCATGGTGACGCTGACTTTGCCCTTGGTTGTTCTGCTGCAGACATTCAGCCTGAACTTCGTCAATCGCGACCTAATCGAGGCTGCGCATAACCTGCGCTGTGGTAGATTGCGGACGGTTTTTGCGGTGATCGTTCCATCAGCCAAAGTGGGTCTTGTGATCGCTGCGCTGTTTGCATTTATCCTCAGTTTTGGAGACTTCGTCAGCCCGCTGTATCTTGGGGGCGGCAACCCTCCGACACTGTCGATCATGATCACCGATTTCACCAAATCCGGTCAGCAATGGCCCCGCGCGGCGGTGGTTGCGATCATGATGATTATCACGCTGCTCACCGCAGCATTCGCGGCAGTCACCTATGCGTATAAAGAGCGGGGCAAATAAGATGGGTAACGAAAACCGCATAATCAACGCGCTGCTAAAACTGCACATCGTGCTTTGCCTGCTGTTCATCTTTGCCCCGATCGCCGGAAGCTTTGTATTCTCGCTCAACTCCGACCGCTTCCCGTCGCTGCCTCTGGGCGAGTTCTCGACCGAATGGTACCGCCTGATCTGGGAAGACCCGCTGGTTTGGCAGGGCTTCGGCAATACGCTGGTCGTGGGGCTGACCGTCGCTGTCATTGCAACCATCCTGGGCTTCGGCGGGGCGTATACGGATTTCCGGTACAACTTCACCGGTAAATCCGTCTACGTAGCTCTTGCACTTTTGCCACCGACCATTCCGGTCGTGATCATGGGGTTGGCCATGCTGGCCTTCCTGAGCCGTGTTAACCTGTCCGGTACGACCATTTCCGTCATCATCGCGCATGGTGTGATGTGCAGCCCGTTTGCAATGGCCATCATCCGCTTGCGCCTGTCGCAGATGGACCCTGACCTTGAGGCGGCATCGTGGAACATGGGCGGCAATCAATGGCAGACTCTTCGCTATGTGATCATCCCGTTCACCAAGCCTGCGATCTTTGCCGCGCTCTTCATCACCATGGCAGTCTCGTTCGATGAATTTGCGGTCGCGTGGTTCGTGTCAGGCCTCAACGAAACATTGCCTGTGAAGATTCTCGGCTTCCTGCAAGGTCAGGTCAGCCCGCGTATCAACGCCATCGGCTCACTCGCCTTCCTAAGCTCAATGACACTGATCATTCTGGCCCAGCTTCTGCTGCGCAGCCCGGAGGAGGAAAAATAATGAAAGCGAACGCACAAATGGAACAGCAATCAGAAGCGATCGTGAAGTTCGACAACGTCGTAAAGCGGTTCGGAAACTTCACTGCAGTCGAAAAAGCTGATTTCGAGATTGGTCGCGGAGAGTTCCTGGCCATCATGGGATCATCTGGTTGTGGCAAAACCACGACGCTGCGTATGCTTGCAGGCTTGGAAGATCCCACTGAAGGCGCAATCTATCTTGATGGCGAGAAGGTGAACGGCAAAGCCACGTGGGATCGCGATACGCCGATGGTTTGGCAATCTTTGGCCTTGTTCCCGTTTCTGACTGTTCAGGAAAACGTCGAGTTTGCGCTCAAGATGCGGGGTGTCGGCAAAGAGGAACGTCGGCAGCGCGCGGAAAAGTGGCTTGAGAAGATGCAGATCACAGAGTTTGCGAACCGCAACATCAATCAGCTGTCTGGCGGTCAAAAGCAACGTGTGGCCTTGGCCCGTGCCTTGGTGACCGAGCCGAAGATCCTGCTGCTGGATGAACCTCTCTCGGCGCTTGATGCACACCTCAAAGTGCGCATGCAGGCTGTCTTGTCAAATCTGCAAAAGGATCTGGGGATTACATTTGTTTATGTGACACACTCCATGTCAGAAGCGTTTTCCATGGCCGATCGTGTGGTCATCATGAGCCGGGGTCAGATCGAACAGATCGGAACGCCTGAAGAAATTTATCGCGAGCCTTACAATCGCTTTGTCGCGGAGTTTTTGGGCTCGGCCAACATCTTTGATGGTGTGGTTCAGGGCCCGGCCGGTGCAGATGGCTGGCAGGTCGCCTATGAGGGTGGAGAGACCATCTTGCCAAAGAGCGAGCGGCCGGATGCCAGGCAGGGTCAAAAGGTCACTTTCATCGTCAGCGCGGAGAACATGCAACTGAGCTTGCCAGACAGTGGTCAACCCGGGATAGAGGCCAGCGTTGCAGGTGAGGAATTCATTGGCGGCACGGCAATGGTCTTTCTCGAGACCGCTGGCGGCCAAGAGCTTAAAGTACAGAAAAGCCATGACGAATTGTCGGTGCTCAATCTGCATCCCGGCTCGAAAGTGGTCGTGCATTGGGAATCCGGAAGCTGTCACGTGCTGCCTGGCGAGAACAAGTGAGTTTGGTCTAACATCAGCGCGCGCGTGAGATTACGATCCGCGCAATCAATTCGAACAACGGGGCCGGTTATCATGCTTATTCGATCTGGAGTCTTCAGAGGCGTAAATCCGTACTCGTCCTTAATTTCGGCGGGCGTCATACTGCTTTTCGTCTTTCTGGTGCTGGCGTTTCCGGCCAGTTCGGCAGATTGGATTGATTCAGCCCGGACATTCGTTACCTTCTACTTCAACTGGTGGTACGTTGTCCTATCGGGTGTTTTTCTCGTCTTTTTGATCGCGATTGCCGTCAGCAAATATGGCTCTCTCCGGCTTGGTGATGCGGATGAGCGACCGAAATACAGCTACTTCACCTGGTTCGCCATGCTCTATGCTGCTGGGCAGGGGATTGGCATTATCTTCTGGTCGATCGCCGAGCCGATGTTCCATTATGCCGGGGGCACGCCGTTTGCTGAAGGCACAGGCAATCAAGCAGCGGCGGATATGGCGCTTCAGGTAACCTTCTTCCACTGGGGCCTAAACGCTTGGGCAATCTATTGCATAGTCGCACTGGCTCTTTGTCTTGTCAGCTATCGCCTGAAAAAACCGCTAGGAATTCGTTACACCCTCTACCCGCTGTTTGGGGATCGGGTCGAAGGGGCGCTCGGCGTCGTGATCGATGTGATTGCAGTATTCGCGACTATTTTCGGCATCGCTACTTCGCTTGGCTTAGGAGTTACGCAGATCAACGCGGGTCTGAACCACATCTGGGACGTCCCGATTTCGGATGCAGTCCAGCTTGTCTTAATCGCTGTCATCACCGCCGTTGCATTGTGTTCGGTTCTTTCTGGTTTGGACCGGGGCATCAAGTGGCTGTCTCAGGTCAACATGTGGCTGACCATCGTCCTATTGATCTTCTTTTTTGCCTGGGGGCCGACGCGGTATCTGATGCTTAGCTTGGGTGATGCCACGTTGTCTTACGCAAAGAGCCTGTTTTCGTTCAACGTTTATGTCGAAAGCGTGCCCGCCGAAGCGGCCCGTTGGAGCGACATGTGGCAGGGCTGGTGGACAACCTTCTACTGGGGCTGGTGGATATCCTGGGCGCCGTTTGTTGGGGTGTTTGTCGCGCGTGTATCTCGGGGCAGAACCGTGAGGGAATTCATTTTCGGTGTTGTTGGGGTGTCCTCGCTTGTGTCTTTCGTCTGGATCGTGGCCTATGGCGGCACGGCGTTGTGGACCGAACTATTTGGGCCGGGCGGCGTATCCGATGCGGTCAGCGCAAATGTGTCCATGGCGCTTTTCGCAACCTTTGAGGCCATGAATGTCGGCTTGATCGGCGTGATCGCGGGTGTGCTTGGAACGATCCTGGTGACGACCTATTTCGTCACGTCGTCGGACTCTGGCACGCTGGTCGTGGCCACGATTCTGAGTGAAGGCAATGAGCACCCGATGTATCGTCACCGCTTGATCTGGGGCACCTTTGAAGGCGTCGTGGCTGCGGTCTTACTGATCGTAGGCGGCAGCGCGGCGCTGAGCACCTTGCAAACGGCGGCGATTATTGCCGCGATGCCGTTCTCGATAATCATGGTTCTGATGTGCGTCGCCATCGTTCGCTGCCTGTCGCTTGAGCACAAAACAGAAGCATCGGCAGAGCTCGGCGAGACCAACTGAGCAACGCGTCTTAGGCGGGTGGCAAAGTGCCCGCCGGACGCGGTCATTTTCAAGCCAAAAGATCGCGCGCAGCAGTCGCGCGATCTTTTTGTCTCCAGGCATCCGGGGGAACGCCTTCGCGGGTGCGAAACACCTTGCCGAAATGCGATGCATCGCAAAATCCCGTTGCCGCGGCAATCTGTGTGATAGAGGTATCAGTGCCACTCAAAAGATGACGCGCAACTGAGAGTCGGACCGACAAGCCTACCTCTGCAGGCGAAATTTGAAGCGCCTCTCTGAAATGGCGCTCCAGCATCCGACGACTGACTTTCAAGCGTTCTGATAGCCGATCGACCGTCATCGGTGTGGCCACATTCTGGCGAATGAGGTGCAACGCTTTCCTGACAAGCTTGTCCGACGTGGCAAATTCAAGCGGTAAACCAGGCTGAGGATTTTCGGGCGTCTGCGCTTCGTCGATGATCATGATATTCAAGCTTTTGCGTGCTGCCGCCGACCCAATGTGCCGCTCCACCAGGTAGGCGGCGAGGTGCGCCGAGCTAACACCGCCGGAACAGGTCAGGCGATTGCGGTCAACCACGAATATCTGATCGGACACCGGAATGAGCCCCTCGAACTGTTCCAAAAAGTCATTGTGATGGAACCAGCTCACGCAGCAGCGATATCCTTCCATCAACCCTGCTTTGTAAAGGATGAACGCGCCGGTACAGACCCCAACAATCGGCACGTTAGCCAGCGCCGCACGTTTAAGATAGGCAATGTAGTCAGGATTGAGGTCTTGAATGGCGGGGATCAACCCGCCGACTACGACCACATAATCGAACTTTTCTGGGTCGCCAAGGCGTTCATCGGGGTGCACGGGAATGCCACAGCTGGAAACCACCGGGTTCATTGTCGCAGACACGATGCGCCATGAACACCGTATCGGGCGCGAGCGGTCTCCCTCATCTGCCGCCAATCGCAGGACATCCGCAAAATTTGCGAAAGCTGACAAGGTAAATCTCCGTGCCAGGATGAACCCAATTTTGAGAACGGGTTTGGATTCCATTTAGACCTCTTCATTAAGCGTCCCGAGACGCAGATATACTATGTTTTTGGCGTAAAAATACAATGTCGAAATGGGGTGATATGCGACCAAAAGGAGGACAGGTTCCATATAGATTCGAGGCTACCTAAAATGACACATTTTTCCGGCTTTTCGCTGTTAAAAAACGCGCTGAGCGGCCACAAGAATTGGCCCGAACAGTGGCCCGACAAACAACCCAAAGCCGAATATGATGTGATCATCGTCGGGGCAGGGGGCCATGGTCTGGGTGCGGCCTACTACTTGGCCAAGGAACATGGCATAACGAATGTCGCAGTCATCGAAAAAGGCTGGCTTGGCGGGGGCAATACTGGGCGCAACACGACAATTATACGCTCGAACTACCTATATGATGAAAGCGCAAAGCTCTACGATCACGCTCTGGATCTGTGGGACAACCTGTCGACCGAGCTAAACTATAACGTCATGTATTCCAAGCGCGGCGTGATGATGCTGGCGCATAACGTGCATGACGTGCAGTCATTCCAGCGCCACATCCACGCCAATCGTCTTAACGGCGTCGACAACCAGTGGCTGAACCCGCAGCAGGCCAAGGAATTTTGTCCGCCGCTGAACATTTCGCCTGATGCGCGTTATCCGGTGATGGGCGCTGCGTTGCAAAAGCGCGCTGGCACCGCGCGGCATGATGCTGTCGCTTGGGGTTACGCACGGGCTGCAGCCAAGCGCGGCGTCGACATCATCCAGAATTGCCCGGTCATCGCGATCCGGCGCGCGCCCGACGGGTCGGTCGAGGGCGTAGATACCGCCAAGGGCTTCATTAAGGCCAAGAAGGTCGCGGTCTCCGCAGCCGGTCACACGAGTGTCGTGATGGAGAGCGCGGGTGTGCGGATGCCCCTCGAAAGCTATCCGCTTCAGGCGCTTGTTTCCGAACCGATTAAGCCTGTGTTCCCGTGCGTCGTGATGTCAAACACCGTGCATGCCTATATCAGCCAGTCCGACAAGGGCGAGCTAGTGATTGGGTCTGGCACGGACCAGTACACCAGTTATTCGCAGCGCGGCGGTTTGCCGTTGATCGAGCACACCGTGGCTGCCATTTGCGAGGTGTTCCCGATCTTCAACCGCATGCGGATGCTGCGTAAATGGGGCGGGATTGTCGATGTGACGCCAGACCGATCGGCGATTCTCGGCAAGACGCCGGTCAAAGGGCTGTATGTCAACTGCGGCTGGGGCACGGGGGGATTCAAGGCCACACCGGGCGCAGCGCATACACTGGCTTGGACGGTTGCCAAAGACGAACCGCACCCGATCAACGCGCCGTTCACGCTTGAGCGCTTCACCACCGGCCGTCTAATCGACGAAGCCGCCGCAGCCGCCGTTGCTCACTGAGGAGACAGACCCATGCTTTTGATTCACTGCCCCTACTGCGACGATACGCTTCCCGAGCTGGAATTTTCTTATGCTGGCGAGGCACATATCGCACGCCCCGCTGATCCATCGAAACTCAGTGATGAGGAATGGCGCGATTTCCTGTTTATCCGCACCAACGTCAAAGGCGTTCACGCCGAACGCTGGCGCCACATCAATGGATGCGGCCGCTTCTTCAACGCGCTACGCGACACGGTGAGTGACCGTTTCCTGACCACCTACAAGGCAGGTGAGGCCCGCCCCGACACCACCACATTGGAGGCTGCAGAATGACCGATTTTCGCGTAAAAGGCCGAGGCCGTGTGAACACGGACAAGCCGATCAAGTTCACATTCGACGACCAGACGTTTCAGGGCTTTGAGGGCGACACGGTCGCTTCGGCGCTGCTCGCCAATGGCGTGCACCTGATGGGACGCAGCTTCAAGTATCACCGCCCGCGCGGGGTGGTCACAGCCAGTTCCGAAGAACCCAACGCGCTGATCGGCACGACCCGTGGCAAAGGCCGGTTCGAGCCGAACACGCGTGCCACGATCCAGGAAATCTACCCCGGTTTGAAAACCGAGAGCCAAAACAAGTGGCCGTCACTCAAGTTCGATCTGGGCGCGATCAATGACCGGCTCTACATGCTGTTCTCGGCGGGTTTCTACTACAAGACCTTCATGTGGCCACGCAGTTTCTGGGACAGCGTCTATGAACCGATCATCCGCAAGGCGGCCGGTCTTGGGAAAGCCCCAACCGAGGTCGATCCCGATATCTATGCAAGCCGTTATATGCACTGCGACGTGCTGGTTGTTGGCTCTGGTCCCTCAGGCATCGCTGCTGCGCTGACCGCTGGGCGCGCAGGATCCAAGGTGGTTCTGGTGGATGAAAACTCGGAAATGGGCGGCACGATCCTGTCCGAACCCTCTGTGTCGATCGACGGACAGTCCGCTTGGGATTGGCTTGAGGGTGCTATGGCAGAGCTTGACCGCATGCCCAACGTCCGTCGCATGACGCGCACAACTGCGATGGGGTATTACCATCAGAACATGATCGGGCTGGTTCAGAAACTGACCGATCACATGGGCGATGTGCCCGACGGTGCACCGCGCGAACGGATGTGGCGGGTGCGCGCAAAAGAGGTTGTGCTGGCGCAGGGGGCGATTGAACGTCCGATGGTCTTTGATGGCAACGACACGCCCGGCGTGATGATGGCCGGGGCCGCACAGACGTTCCTCAACCGCTTTGGCGTGCTGGTCGGAAAGAAACCTGTTGTCCTGACCAGCCATGACAGCGCGTGGTACAGCGCGTTCGACATGGCCGACGCAGGCGCAAGCGTGGTTGCGATTGTCGATACGCGCAATGAATTGCCAAAAGCGCTACAGAATGCGGCGAAGGCCCGTGGGATCAAAACCTATCTGGGATACACGGCCACAGGGACAAAGGGTCGCCTGCGCGTCAGCGCTTTGCGCGTCAATCCTGTGCGCAACGGCAAGGTCGGCGCCGGGCATATGCTGTTCTGCGACGCGGTCCTGGTCTGCGGCGGGTGGACGCCCTCGTTGCATCTTTTCTCACACACCAAAGGCTCACTCGATTGGGATGCGGACGCCAAGGTCTATTTGCCGGGCCACAAAACCGAAGACGTGCATATCGCAGGTGCCGGCCGCGGGCTCTGGGGCATCGCTGCCGCGCTTGACGATGGTACAAAGGCTGGCATGGATGCGGTCAAGTCGCTCGGTGGCAAAGCGGGCAGCGCAACCTACGAAGTTGCTGAAGATCGTACCGGCACCGGCATAACTCAAAAGGAACTGCCCACCGACCGCAACCCCGGCAAAGCCAAGGCTTTTGTGGATTTCCAGAATGACGTGACCGCCAAGGACATTCGTCTGGCCGTGCGTGAAGGCATGAAATCCATCGAGCATGTCAAACGCTACACCACCAACGGCATGGCGACCGATCAGGGCAAACTGTCAAACATGAACGGTCTGACCATCGCGTCCGACGCGCTTGGAAAAGAGGCGCCGAAAGTGGGTCTCACGACCTTCCGACCGCCATATACACCGACGACATTCGGGGCGTTCGCGGGCTATCACAAAGGTACCCATTTCGAGGTGACACGTTGCACGCCGATCGACAGCTGGGCCGAGGAAAATGGCGCAGAGTTCGAGCCGGTCGCTCTTTGGCGGCGGGCATGGTACTTCCCCAAAGCGGGCGAGGACATGCACAAGGCCGTGGCCCGCGAATGCAAGGCGACCCGTGAATCCTTGGGCATTTTCGATGCTTCCACCCTCGGCAAGATCGAGGTCTCCGGCCCCGATGCGACCGAGTTCATGAACCGGATGTACACCAATCCGTGGACCAAGTTGGGTGTAGGGCGTGCACGTTATGGTCTGCTGCTGGGCGAGGACGGGTTCATCCGCGATGACGGTGTCATTGGCCGTATGCGCCATGATCTGTTTCACGTCACCACAACAACCGGCGGTGCCGCGCGTGTGCTGAACATGATGGAGGATTACATCCAGACGGAATGGCCCGATCTCAAGGTCTGGCTGACCTCCACGACCGAGGAATGGGCGACCATTGCACTCAACGGTCCGAACGCGCGCAAGGTGCTAGAGCCGTTTGTCGAAGGCGCGGATATTTCCGCCGAAGCGTTTCCGCATATGTCGGTGCGTGAATGTACAGTCGCCGGTTTCCCGTCGCGGCTCTTCCGGATCAGCTTCACTGGAGAGCTTGGCTTTGAGATCAACGTGCCCGCCCGTCATGGCCGCGCGCTTTGGGAAAAGCTGTGGGAAGAGGGCAAGAAATACGACATCTGTCCTTATGGCACTGAAACCATGCACGTTCTGCGCGCCGAAAAGGGCTTTATCATCGTTGGTCAAGACACCGATGGCACGGTGACACCGCTGGACGCGGGTATCGGCTGGGCGATTGGCAAGATGAAGTCCGACTTCGTCGGCAAACGATCGCTCGACCGGCCCGACATCGTGGCGCCGAACCGCAAGCAGCTTGTCGGCCTTCTGACCGAGGATCCCAAAACCGTTCTGGTCGAAGGCGCACAGATCGTGGACAACCCAAACCAGCCCAAGCCCATGAAGATGATCGGGCATGTGACGTCATCCTACTGGTCGGAATCGCTGGGCCGCTCCATCGCGATGGCGGTGGTCGAGGGCGGGTTCGATCGGATGGATGACACCCTGCACATCCCAGCCGAGAATGGCGCGATCGTTAAAGCTAAGGTTACAGGAACCGTTTTTTATGACCCCGCGGGCGACCGCCTGAAGGTCGAATGAGGAGAACAAGATCATGAATGCTCCGGTGACATCTTTTGACGCGGTATCGGTTTCTGTACTGCCACCAGTGGCGCGCTTTAACCTGCGCATCGCGCCTGCCGATTTGGCGACAGTCTCCAAGGCTTTTGGCCTGACCTTGCCCACCAAGATCGGGCAGGGCGAACAGAACGGGGATCGCGCAGCCTATTGCATTGGTCCTGACGAGTGGCTGCTACACGCCGCAGAGGCTGACCAGCAGGCGATTGTCGCGGCCTTTAACGCCGTGCGCGAAAAGACACCACACAGCCTTGTGGTGATCTCGGACCGTGAGTTGACCATCAGCGTCACTGGTCCTGCTGCCTTGGATTTGCTGTCCGTGGCGTGCCCACTTGACCTGTCGCGCATGGCCAACGGCAGCGCCAAGCGGACGGTGTTCGATTATGCCCAAGTTGTGCTGATCCGCGATGGCGAAGACGCTTTCCGCATTGAAGTCTGGCGGTCGTTCTTTCCGCATGTGCACGGCCTGCTTGAAATCGCTGCGCGCGAATTGGCTATCGGTCTTTAACGCCCGACCTCAACCGTACAATTGACGCGCCCTGACAAAGGGCGCGACCCCTTCCTTATGTCTGAAAGGACCCATCCCATGCTCGATTCCGCTAAAACCACCCGCATCACCGACACCGCCATTGCTGATGCCGTCAGCCTTGAGCTTGACCGTCAGCAGACCCAGATCGAACTGATCGCATCTGAAAATATCGTCAGCCGCGATGTGCTTCTGGCGCAGGGATCGGTGCTTACCAACAAGTACGCCGAGGGCTATCCGGGTCGTCGCTACTACGGCGGGTGTGAGCATGTCGACACTGTCGAGCAGATCGCCATCGACCGTCTCAAAGAGCTCTTCGGCGCGGGTTTTGCCAACGTACAGCCGCATTCCGGCGCGCAGGCCAATCAGGCCGTGTTCCTTGCCCTGCTGAAACCGGGCGACCGGATCATGGGGCTGAACCTCGCGCATGGTGGGCACCTGACGCACGGTTCGCCCGTCACCATGTCGGGCAAATGGTTCGATGTGGTCAGCTATGAGGTCTCCAAGGACGATCTACTCATCGACATGGACAACGTGCGCAAAGTCGCGCTTGAGACGAAGCCAAAGCTGATCGTCGCGGGCGCGTCGGCCTATCCAAGGCACATGGACTTCGCAGCATTCCGCGCCATTGCCGACGAAGTCGGTGCCTATCTAATGGTCGACATGGCGCATTACGCGGGCCTTATCGCGGCGGGCGAATATCCTGATCCGGTGCCGCATGCTCATGTCGTGACTTCGACTACGCACAAGACGTTGCGCGGCCCACGTGGCGGGATCATTCTGACCAATGACGAAGCACTGGCCAAGAAGTTCAACTCCGCCGTGTTCCCTGGCAATCAGGGCGGCCCGCTGATGCATGTGATTGCGGCCAAGGCCGTGGCTTTTGGCGAAGCGCTACAGCCTTCGTTCAAGCAATATGCAAAGGATGTGATTGCCAATGCACGTGCGCTTTCTGAGGTGCTGGTTTCGGGCGGTCTGGGCGTGGTGTCGGGCGGCACCGATTGCCACATGGTTCTGGTCGATCTGCGCCCCAAAGGTGTGACCGGCAAGGCGGCGGAAATCGCCCTCGAACGGGCAGGGCTGACCTGCAACAAGAACGCCATTCCGTTTGATCCTGAAAAACCCTTTGTCACCTCCGGCGTGCGCCTTGGCACATCCGCAGGCACGACGCGCGGCTTTGGCGAGGCCGAATTCCGCAAGGTGGGTGAATTGGTTCTCATGGTGATTGACGCGTTGTCGGCGAATCCTGAAGGCGACGCCGCTGTCGAGGCAGCGGTGCTGGAAGAGGTGCGCGCGCTTTGTGAAGCCCACCCGATCTACACTGACGGCGTGTAAGTCATGTTCTTGTCGGTTTTCGACATCTTCAAGATCGGTGTCGGCCCTTCTTCGTCGCACACGATGGGGCCGATGACCGCTGCCGCGCGTTTCCTCGACGATCTGCGCGGCGGGGCCGAAAAAATTCCCGGAGCGGGCACGCTGACCCGCCTGGGGGCCTCACTTCATGGGTCGCTCGCCTTTACGGGCAAGGGCCACGGAACGGACCGCGCGGTCATCCTCGGGCTGATCGGGTATCTGCCTGCCTCGCTTGATCCCGATGCTGCCGAAGAACTTGAGACCGAAGTCCGCCGCATCAAACGCATCAGCCCGCCGGGGCTGGGTACGCTCGATTTCGACCCCGAGAGCGATCTTGTGTTTGATTTTGGCCCACCTTTGCCGGGCCATGCCAACGGGCTTGTACTGAGCGCGTTCGACGAACGCGGGAATCCCTACATGACGCAGACCTACTATTCGGTTGGCGGTGGATTTGTCGTGACCGAGGCCGAGCTTGAGACCGAAAAGGCCGCCAAGACGAAGACGCTGCACGCCGAGAAGGACGCGATGGGTTATCCCTATCCCTTCGGATCAGCAGCCGAGATGCTGGAGATGGGCCGCGCATCGGGCAAGAGCATCGCTGAGATGAAACGCGCGAATGAATGCGCCCATCAGAACATCCAGCCACGCGAGCTGTCTGGTCAGATCACCCGTATCTGCGACGTGATGAACGCCGTTATCGACCGCGGCCTTCGGATAGACGGCATTCTGCCCGGTGGGCTGAGCGTCAAGCGGCGCGCCAAAGCGATGCACGAACAGCTTCTGGCGGAACGCGGAAACAACCGCAGCCAGCCGCATGTCGCCAATGACTGGCTGTCGGTCTACGCAATGGCCGTGAACGAAGAAAACGCCGCCGGGGGCCGTGTTGTCACCTCGCCCACCAACGGCGCGGCGGGTGTCGTGCCGTCGGTCGTGCGCTATTACCGCGACCACTGCATCGGGGCCACTGATGCCGGTGTGCAAACGATGATGCTGACGGCGTCGGCCATTGGCGGGCTGATCAAGCACCGCGCGTCGATCTCTGGGGCGGAATGTGGCTGTCAGGCCGAAGTTGGCAGCGCCTCGGCCATGGGAGCAGCCGGACTGTGCGCAGCACTTGGTGGCACAAATGAACAGATTGAAAACGCAGCTGAAATCGCGCTTGAGCATCACCTTGGCATGAGCTGCGATCCCGCCGCTGGGCTGGTGCAGGTGCCCTGCATCGAACGCAACGGTCTGGGGGCCATAAAGGCGGTCAGCGCTGCAAGTCTCGCGCTGCGTGGGGACGGTACGCATTTCATGCCGCTCGACAATTGCATCGAGACCATGCGCCAGACCGGCGAAGACATGAACACCAAATACAAGGAGACGAGCCTTGGAGGCCTTGCTGTCAACCTGCCGGAATGCTGAGCCAAATCCAGTTTTGCGGGAGCCATCCGAACCACAATTCATCCTGAAACTATCCTGCGACGCGGCACCGGGGATCGTGGCGGCGGTGACGTCCGCGCTGGCCTCCCAGGGGGCCAATCTCGTCGAGACCGCGCAGTTCTGGGATCGCCAGAGTGATCGCTTTTTCCTACGCGTTGCGTTTCTGGCAGAGGACGGCGATGAGACCCGCATCCTCGACGCGCTCGCACCGATCAAGGTGCAGTTTGATATGGATTTGAACCTCCGCCATACGGCACGCAAGCCGCGCCTGCTCATCATGGTGTCGCGCTTTGATCACGCAATGCTGCATCTTCTGTACCAAGTTCGTGTTGGCTGGCTCGATGCTGAAGTCGTGGCCATCGTTTCGAACCATCCAGATGCGCGCCGCATCGCGGAACACGAAGGTTTGCCCTTTTACCACCTGCCTGTAACCCGTGAAACCAAGGCCGAAGCCGAGGCGGAACTGCTGACGCTGGTCGAGGAAACAGACGCCGATCTGGTGGTTCTGGCGCGTTACATGCAGGTGCTGTCTGACGAATTTTCGCGCGCGCTATCGGGGCGGGTGATCAATATTCACCACTCGTTCCTTCCCAGCTTCAAGGGGGCCAAGCCCTATCACCAAGCGCATGAACGTGGGGTCAAGCTCATCGGGGCCACGGCGCATTATGTTACCGCCGACCTCGACGAAGGGCCGATCATCGAGCAGGAGGCTGAGCGGGTCGCCCATTCCATGACCCCGGACGATCTTGTGGCGGTCGGCCGTGATATCGAAGCGCGGGTTCTGGCGCGCGCTGTCAAGATGCACCTTGAAGGACGCGTCATGCTGAGCGGGCAGCGCACGCTGGTTTTTACGTAGCCGAGAGTACCGCAAAGTGTGGGGCAGTTGAATTTTGGGATTGATGC
>TARA_R110002020_G_scaffold134212_3_pt1 | contig 28273 bp, 34 predicted proteins | sample TARA_R110002020 | Tara Oceans TARA_R110002020 (sample SAMEA4396489) | marine metagenome | biome: Westerlies Biome; feature: [MES] marine water layer (ENVO:01000295) within the mesopelagic zone...; material: water (ENVO:00002006), including particulate matter (ENVO:01000060) such...
TCAGAGAAAACAAATTGATTTATTGAAAGCTCGCGGTGAGATGAATGAACAAATGGTTAAATTAGTTGAACCAAAATGGTATGAAAATTCATATATTTGGTTAGCAGTGGGATTCGTATTAGGTAAAATCTAATGTCTGACATTAAGAAAGCTATACAGAGAGAGTATGTAAAATGTGTGGAAAATCCCACTCACTTTCTCCAAAAGTATGCGGTAATTCAGCACCCCCAAAAAGGGAAGATCAAATTTGATCTGTATGACTTTCAGTCCAAGACACTTGAAGAACTAAGAAAAAATCAGTATAATATAATCCTAAAATCCAGACAGCTTGGAATCAGTACATTATCAGCTGGATATAGTCTATGGCTATTGTTGTTTTTCCAAGATAAGAATATTTTAGTCATTGCTAAGGATAAAGGGGCAGCAAAGAATCTAGTCACAAAGGTTCGTGTCATGTATCATAATTTACCGTCGTGGTTGAAAACCAAGGTGGACGAGGATAATAAGTTATCCTTTCGACTTGCTAACGGATCTCAGATCAAAGCAGTTGCTGCAACTCCAGAAGCCGGTCGTTCTGAAGCATTATCAATGTTGGTGTTAGATGAAGCTGCATTCATTCCTGCGGTTGAAACTATCTGGACTGCTGCACAGCAGACATTAGCAACCGGTGGTCAATGCGTTGTTCTATCTACACCAAACGGTGTTGGAAATTGGTTCCATAAGATGTGGGTTGATGCCATTGATGGGATCAATGATTTTGCATTTATCGAACTACCATGGCAATTGCATCCAGATCGTGATCAAACCTGGAGGGATGATCAGGAGAAGGCATTAGGACCAACCAAAGCGGCTCAGGAATGTGACGCTAACTTTCTCACATCCGGTAATTCAATTATAGACCCACTGATACTTCAATGGTACAAAGAAACCATGGTTAAAGAACCAATGGAACAAGCTGGAGTAGACAAAAATCTTTGGATTTGGAATTATCCTGATTATACTAAAGAGTATATCGTTGTGGCGGACGTGGCTCGAGGGGATGGTACTGACTACTCAGCCACTCAAGTATTTGAAATAGAATCTCTTGATCAAGTAGCAGAATACAAAGGACAGTTATCAACTACCGATTACGGCAATTTTCTCATTGAACTTGCTACCAAGTATAATGACGCGTTATTAATTGTTGAGAACAATAATGTGGGATGGGCTACACTTCAAACGATTATTGACCGTGGGTATAAAAATTTATTCTATCAATCCAAGGACCTTCAATACGTAGACACTGAACATCAGATGGCAAGCAATCGATACAGATCCCAGGATAGAAACATGATTCCTGGATTCACGACGTCTAAGAAAACTAGACCGCTTGTGGTTGCTAAGATGGAAGAATACACAAGAGAAAAAATGGTCAATATAAAATCTTCTCGATTAGTCGAAGAACTTTTTGTATTTATTTATTACAATAATAAGGCTGAAGCGATGTCGGGATATAATGATGATCTTGTAATGTCCTATGGTATAGCATTATGGATCCGCGATACGGCCTTGAGATTAAAAAAAGAAAACGATGACTACCAACGACAAATGTTGGGGTCATTCTTAAATAATAATAATGGTTATGATGAAGGATTCGGTATGAATGAAGTCAAACCAAAAGACAATCCCTGGGAGGTTGAGATTGCTGGTGAAAAAGAAAATCTCAATTGGCTCTTATAGATGAGGTAAAGCATGGCTAGAAACAATATATTAGACAGATTAGGTCAATTATTCCGCAATAATATAATCATCCGTAAAACAGATGATGATCGATTGGTCGTAAAAGATCTGGACTTCACTCAGACCGGATTGGTAAGTAACTTTGTAGACCGATACACCAAAGTCGTATCCCAAAGTCGGATGGGCAAATATTCATACAATCAAAATGCAAGAAATGCTTATGAAATTGCTCGAAATGAATTATTTCGTGACTATGAACTCATGGACAGTGATCCAATCATTTCTAGTGCACTTGATATTTATTCTGATGAATCACTCATTGATAATATTCAAGGAGAAGTCCTCTCTATTAAGACCGACAATCCAAAGCTTCATAGTATTCTACACAATCTATTCTACGACGTATTGAATATTGAATTTAATCTTTGGTCATGGATGCGCAATCTGACCAAATATGGAGACTTTTATTTATTGATGGATATTGTTGACAAATATGGGGTGGTAAATATAAAACCACTGTCACCATATGAGGTGACTCGTTTGGAAGACCATGACCCGTCAAATCCAAAACTCGTTCAGTATGAGCTACGCGATGATCCAACAAAAAATACCCAAAAGGGTGGAGCCATTAGATTATATGAAAATTATGAAATAGCTCACTTCCGACTACTCAGCGATAGCAATTTTCTTCCGTATGGAAAAAGTACTCTTGAGGGAGCTCGTAGAGTGTGGAAACAATTAACTCTAATGGAAGATGCCATGATGATACATCGGATCATGAGGGCACCTGAAAAGAGAGTCTTCAAATTGGATATTGGTAATATACCACCAAATGAAGTCGATAACTTCATGCAAAAGATAATTCAAAAAATGAAGAAAATCCCAGTGATCGATCAACAAACTGGTGAATATAATCTCAGATATAACGTTGAATCCGTTACCGAAGATTATTTTCTACCTGTACGTGGTGGAGATTCAGGAACTGAGATTGAAACATTGCCCGGACTAACCAGTGATAATGCAATCGAGGACATAGAGTATTTGAGAAACAAACTCATGGCAGCATTAAAGATTCCTAAAGCGTTTCTTGGATACGAAGAAGGAATTGGATCTAAAGCTACACTGGCTGCAGAAGATGTAAGGTTTGCTCGAACAATTGAGCGATTACAAAAAATACTCTGCAGTGAACTCACCAAGATAGCTATTGTGCATCTCTACGCTCAGGGTTTTGAAGACGCTGAGTTATTAAATTTTGATCTCGAGCTGACAAATCCATCGATGATTCACGAACAGGAGAAGCTCGAATTGCTGACTCAGCAGGTAGATATCGCAAACACAGCCATGGAGAATAGACTGTTTTCCCGGGAATGGGTATATGATAACATCTTCGATATGAATGATGGGGATAAAAAAGAACTATTTGACGGACTCATTGAAGACCGAAAGCAAGTATTCAGGATGGAACAAATTGAAGCTGAAGGCAATGATCCAGCAGAAACAGGTGCTGCAGCTGAAGACATGGAAGAGGATGTTGGTGAGTGGGGTGGATCTGAGAAGGGTCCAAATCTTCCTGAACTAGATCGTGGGAGAGCAACGTCACAAGACGTCAAAGATGCTACCAAGTATGAAAAAGAACGATGGGGCAAACGGGAATTTAAAGGCGGATCCCCACTGTATCCTGGCAAGGGAGCTACAGCTGTAAAGAAAGAGGGTCTACTATCGTCACTGAAAGAAAAGTTTGGACCAAACAATGTAGATTCAGGTATTCTTAACGAGAACTCTCTTTTAAGTGACGAAAAGGAGTAAAAGATTATATTTATATATGAAATACTGTACACTAATATACGGGGATTATATCCATGAAGGATAAAAAAATCAAGCATAATAAGTTGCGTAACTCTGGTTTACTTTTTGAGTTTTTGTTAAGACAGGTCACTGCAGACGTATTAGACAAAAATGATAAAAGTAAAGCACTAAAAATTGTAAAAAAGTTTTTTAACGAACATTCGGAATTGGGTAATGAAAGAGCATTATACAACATGTTACTTAATCAAAAATATAAAACCGACAAACAAGCGGGCTTCTTCATAACAGAAGTAATGAAAGCTAGATCAAAAATTAATAATTCAACTCTTCGTCGAGAAAAATATCGACTGATCACAGAGATACAAAAAAATTATGATCTTGGTAACTTTTTATCTACATCTGTACCCAATTATAAGGTGTATGCTTCTGTGTATAAACTTTTTGAATATGGCGACGCTCTTTCACCAGAAGACAAGACACAGACCTATTTTAATCTTATCGAAAACATAACATCCGAACCAAAACCACAGTTGAGTGATTCAGTCAATAAAAAATTACAATATAACGATGAACTTCGAGCTATTACGTATAGGATATTATTGGAGAGATTTAATCAAAAATATAATTATCTCAATGGCAGTCAAAAACATTTACTGAAAAGTTATATCAATAACGTTTCTAATACTAATTCACTAGGCGACATTATTTCAGCAGGAGTGAATGAATTGAAAGAAAGTTTAACGTCTATGCTTCATTATGTTGATGATAAAGTCACACAAATTAAATTGAAAGAGACGATTAATAATATTGGAGATATTTGTCTTCCAACCAAACCAACTGTCATCAAAGACAGTTCCGTTTTACAGCTGATGAGATATTATGAGCTGGAAAAAGAACTCAAGAAACATGGACGCGTCGCAAAGAAGCAAACTAAAAGAGCTGGTTAGGACGATTATTCAGAAAGATCTCGAAGAGATCACCACGACAGGAGACGTGGATGGATATAGTACTCCCAGAGCGTTTGCAAAGAATAAGAAGAAGCGAAATAAAGATTTATCTGTTGCTCTGAAGGCTACTGGATACAGCTTAGCTGAAGAACTAGATAGCAAAGATGAGCAATCAATTAAAAAAATGATTAGAAAAGAAGTAGCCGCGATCCTTAGAGATATTTGGATTAAACGTGGCGTTTGGACTTCATAGATAGGAGAACCTAAATGGGTCGATACAGAGCAGATTCAGATGATAATACAAAATCAATGCCAAAGCAGATACCGGTAAAGTCATTCGGTAAGGCCATCGTCCCGGCAGCACAAATTGTTGCAGAGCGAGCTTCCCATGTCATAATTAACGCTAGTGGATCATATCATTTTTTATATGAAACAACATGCTCAGAAGGTTCTGTAAGTTTGAACACTGGGGCAGGAGCAGGTACCGGTGAAACTTATGAACAGGCAATCACCATTAAAGATAATGGAGCCGCTATCCGGTTGGACATCAATCCAGTTGCTTGGAGTGGTAGTCGCTTCAAAACTGCACCAGTTGAAACCGGTGATGTAACATTTGTATACCGAGGAGGAGCATAATGCATAAACAATTACTAGTGGATTATATGCCATTTGAAATATCCGCACATAAGATTAATGAATCTATTCAAAAGAATGGTGGTAAATTAATCGTAAAGGGAATTTTGCAACGTGCAGGAGCTCAAAATCAAAACGGACGTATCTATCCAAGAGAAATCTTACAAAGAGAAGCGTCACAGTACACCGATACTCAGATAAAAGAGCGAAGAGCTTTGGGTGAATTAGACCACCCAGACAGTTCAGTAGTGAACTTACAAAATGCATCTCACAATATTACAGAAATGCACTGGGATGGAGATGATCTGTTGGGTACCGTAGAAGTATTGGGGACTCCCAGTGGAAATATTCTAAAAGAATTATTTAAATCAGGAATTAAACTGGGAATCTCATCTAGAGGACTGGGTTCCGTTAAGGAAATTAATGAAGATGATGCTGTGGAAGTACAAGATGATTTTGAACTCATAGCATTTGACTTCGTCTCTAATCCATCTACCCACGGAGCTTTTATGTATCCAATGAATGAAGGCGTGGATAGATCCAAACAAATTGAAAAGTGGTCAGGTGTCGATAGCATTATTAATGACATCATGAGAGGGGATTAATGGTTTCTAAATATAAAAGACAAATGCTTGGGCTCTATCATGATAGACTAACAGAGTCCCGCCCAAAGAAAAGACCTCTAGCAAAAAAAGCAGCATCTGTGAAGCAGAAGCCCAATGTGCTTGACGGCTTGATTAATGAAATTAATTCCATGGAATCAACCCAGCTGAGGAATGAAGCTGGTAAGGATAAACTGATTGGTGGACAAGGCACTAGACAGGGTAAGCTCATGTTGTATCAAAAGCCTGATGGCAATTTTTATATGACGTTAAAAGGCAAAGAAGCTGAGATGGATAGCAAATTAGTTAAAAATAGAAGCGATGCAATTAAAGCCGCTACCATGTTTGCAAAGATGATCAATGCCCGCTAAATCTAAAGCTCAGCAACGTTTCATGGGTATGGTTCATTCGTACAACAAGGGCGACATGAAAGATGCACCAGCTTCTGTGAAGAAAGCCGCAAAGGGGATGACCAAGAAATCGGCAAAAGATTTTGCTTCTACAAAGCACAAGGGAAAACCTGAACACGTTGATGAAAGTCTAAGAAGACTGATCAGGCAGGAAATACAAAATGCTCTATCCGTAAATGAAAAAGTATCAAGTCCATTTTCACAACATCTCAAAGGTGCACAGGAAGAAGTAGAATATATGATATCCGAACACCCGGGAGCTGCAGAAGAGGGTGTTTATGATAAACCTAAACAAGCAATAAAATTTTTACAAGTAGCCCAGAAAGCACTGGGTAAAATAACATAGGAGATAGCGATGGCTAAATTACGAAGTCTATTAGCTGAAGTATTTGAAGAACACGAAGCACCAATCGATCGAAGAGCGGTAGCAGAAGGAGTAGCTCAGTATGGGATCGTTGGCAAAAAACTATACGGCGAACATAACATTATGGAGATCGCAGAACAGCTCGTTAAAATTGCTGAATCGGCACAGACCCATGTACTTTCTGAGACGGATGATTGGTTCGACAAAGTATCAGTGAATCGAAACATGAAAGCAATGACCGGAATGGTCAAAGAGTTCAAGAGCACAGCTACTGAGTACAAATCGCTATCCGAGAGGTTGGTCGCATTGTATGAGGATATGGGTGGAATACTGAATCGATACTATGACATTCAGGAAGAACTGGATCCGGTTGGCAGTGAAGATGATGATATTGATAATGATGGTGATTCTGATGAGACGGATGACTATCTGGCAAACAGACGTGATACTGTCACGAAGGCTGTACGGAGTGGCGAGTAAGGAGTTTTTATTTTGTTCACTACTGCTGTGGCAAATAGGATTAATACTCTACATACTGCTAAATAAATTTTATGGTAAGACAGTTACTAGTATCAGTTCTAGAACTGAAAATCAAGATACTAAGATGGTGTCAATGGCAGCTGGTCAAACGCCATTTAAGAAAGCAGTAGAACACGTGGATATAGCTACGAAGAAGAGCATTATTATGGAAAAGCCAAATATTTCAAGTATCAAGAGTGATGAAGAAATCAAGGGCAAAGTTTCTACACAGAAAGACAAATTAAAACAGCTCAGGAGAAGTTAGATGGCAAACTTAGCAGATTTAATAAATCGTAACGACCTAGGGAAGGTTCAAACAATGAAGGACAATCCACCGTTTAAAACGGAACGCCAACAGATCCAGCAGGAACTCAGCGAAGCTGATGAGGATTCAGTTGCCGATGCAGACGCAAAAGCCGCTAAGAGAATCCACAGAACATTGGAAATGGCATTGTTGGGAATTGATAGTAGTGTAAAAGCAGTAGAACGTGAGATGTCAAGTTTTAACGCACCCGGAATGCGTGTTGCTTTCTTGGGTGCAATTGCAAAATCCATCAAAGGGGGTGGGCAAAAATTTGATATTAAGTCTGCATTAAAAGGATTAGAGAAATATTATAAGGGACGTTAATGAAGATCACCAGAGCAGAATTAAAAGAAATGATTCGTGAAGAATTAAATGAAGTTAGGGATCCATACGATGGTGTATACAATAACCTACATGATGCGATGGTGGCCGTTCATAATGTCTTTAAAAAACAAAAAGTTGATCGCAAAACAATGGGAGCATTTAGGAAATGGTGGGATCAATTAGATAGGTTTTACCCAAGGGCTCCAGAATAATATGAAATTGACCAGATCAAAACTCAAAGAAATTATTAAAGAAGAACTAATTAAGGAATTTAAAGTAGCGTCTCAAAAAACTATAGGCAATGCGTATGTAACCAAATATACCAACGGTTGGGTTACGATACACGTAGGAGGTAGATCCAATTCAACGATACAGTTTTCAAAACGTGAAGCTTCTGAGCTGCATAAAGTGTTAATGAAGATGACATAAGGATAACCAAGATGAAACTAACCAGATCAAGACTTAAAGAAATCATTAAAGAAGAACTCCTGAAAGAGCAGATGGATATGCGATCAGTGTTCTACAGTATTGGTGACGCGATAGAAAATTTACTCTGGATTGCGAAGAGAAATACGCAGTATGAAAAGGACAGAAAGTTAAAGGACTTTGGGAACAAATTTTTAAAAATACACGATATGATGAGCAAGCATCTAGATAAGACATACGGAGATTGGGACTAATGAAGATCACAAAGACACGACTCAATCAGATTATTCAGGAAGAACTCGAACTGTACAAAAAAACTACTACTGAGGCAATCTTTGATCCAAACGAATTCAAGGTGATCTACAGAGAAGTTCAAGGTACACTTCAAGAAAACCCAGCAGCGTTGGCAGCAGCCGCAATGGCAGCTACCAAGTTAAGAAACGATCAAGGAGAGCAGATTTCTGCAAAGTATGTACTTGACAATCCAAAACACAAACAGCATGAAAAAGCCCAGAGTATGTTCCAACGCCTCAAGGATAAATTCAGCAGTAAGAAAGAATCCACAAATGAAGATAGAAGTGCTTCTATACTTCAACATCAAGAAAGAGAATTAGAAAAGGCTATAGCTAAAGGTGATGAAGACGAAATATACACACTTAGAAATGCTATTGCTTATACAAAATCAAAAATGAAACGAGAAGGTGTTAATGAATACACGATTAGACCAGCGACAGGAACAGGAGTATCTAAAAAAGCTAAGGCAGTAATTCACAAAGCATTAGATAAGATCTGGAAAAAATTTGGTAGCTTGGGTGGAGGGTTTGTTGAGACTGGTTCCGAGGACGTCGCCAAATATTTTTACGTCAACTATCAGGTGGCGCGCAAGAGTAAGAGGGGCAAATTCAGAGATTGGTTGCATGTCTGGGTAGATAGAAAAGGTAATATCACAGCCCAACCTAAAGGGGGTAAGTCTTTAGGTGTTCTGGGTAATTTAAAAGACACCAATAAAGTTGCAAAAGCTCTAAAAGCTTGGTCCGATAAAGATCTTTATTTTGGTGAATCCGTAAATGAAGCTCTGGATCCTTATAAAGATTTTGGAACAGACAATTCTTGGGAAAAGAATTACGATCTCAATCTTGGATCATTCGTAGATCATTATCAGAAGTTTATAAAATTTATGAAGAAGCATAAAGAAGTTCCTGATAAAAATAAGAGAGCTTGGGCAAATGCAATTAGAGAGAAAGTTGGGCGATCAATGCTTAATGGTCACATGAGTCAAATGTCAAATATAATGGATTTACTTGAAAAGGGTGAAAAGTATAGAAAATTAAAAGATGAAGCAGGTTGGGTTCATGAGTCTGTAAATGAACGAGCTGGTGATCGTCAAAGAAATAAAGGTGATGTTTATAAGGGTGGTTTTAGTGACAATAAAGGAAATAATACAGAAATGTATAAGTCTAAGAAAGATGGAACATTTTATATTTGGGTGAAAAGTGGTGGCGCAGAGGCTTATATGGATTTACCTAAAAATATAAAAGATAGGTCTAAGGCTGATGATGTACATAATCAACTCACAACAAGTTTTCGAACAAAAAAACCACCAAAGATAAAATTAAAAAGCAAGTGGAAACATAATCAGTTGCCTTGGATGAGAGGACCAAAAAAAGAATCCGTCTCAGTGACTAGATCAGAACTAAAAGCTCTTGTCGGTGAAGTAATGAAAGAAGGAAAATTTCAAAAATTAGGAGTTCCAACCGATAGAACATCTAAAGTGAGACTCTTAGCAATCATGAAGAAGCTCAGGGTACCATTAGCGGGACCAAAAACTAAAGTCGGATACACACTATCTCAGAAAGGAAACAAGGGAGTACTGACGGTTCCATCAAAATATTTTGACGATGTTATAGAACAAATGATAAAGATGAACATATCTGTTCATTCAGCTTAGGAGGTTATACATGCCAGTAGGATTAGACTGCGGAACATCTTTTTACATATCCGCAAGAGAAGACTCAATCAAAAAACAACGTAATGCATTTCTAACTGTTGATGGGGATCCCGAACAGGCTAAGAGGATGCTTAAACGACAAAACATACCATTTGTAGAAAAAGCCAGTAAGGTCCATATCGTGGGTAAGCATGCATTCAATTACGCACAAATTTTTAACACAGCAACCCTAAAGAGACCTATGAGAGATGGATTGCTCAATCCAGCAGAAAAAGACAGTTTACCGATCCTAAATGCTATTATCGGAGAATTAGTCGGGAAGCCAAAATCAAAAGAGGTCTGCGTGTATTGTGTTCCATCCAAACCAATCGATGTAGAGAGAGAAATTTCATACCATGAAGATGTCTTGCAAGCCATCATAGAGAGTTATGGGTACACGGCTAAGAAGGTTGAAGAGGCCGTAGCTCTAGGATATGAAGGATTAGTAGACAATCAGCTTACGGGCGTTAGCATCTCTATGGGAGCTGGAATGTGCAACATCGCGGTGATGTACCAGGGAATGACAGCTTTGAGTTTTGCAGTATCCCGAGGCGGAGATTGGATTGATAATAACGTCAGTATGGATACGGGAGTACCAGTTGCCAAGGTGACGAATATAAAAGAAACATCCAATCAGTTAGATTTGACAAAAGGAGTTATACAGGATATTTATGGAGAAGGTTCTGAGGAGTATGCTGTGATGCATGCTTTGAGATCCTACTATGGTGCATTGGTGACTTATCTGTTGACCAATTTAAAGGCGCAGTTTGAAGGAACAGCCAATGTACCAAACTTTCCAGATCCCGTTCCAATTGTTATTGGGGGCGGAACTTCACTGGTAAAGGGATTCATAGATGTGTTTAATGAGCAGTTTGATCCAGATACATTTCCACTACAGGTCAGTGAAATCATATTGGTTGAAGATGCACATACTGCAGTTTCACGAGGCTGTCTGAGTGAAGCACAATTGATTGAAGAGGAAGATGAGGCTTAAACTCATAGCGGAAGAAATACTTGCTGAATCTAATCCAACATTTCAATTGGATGGTGAGTTTAAATTTTATAATGGGTTACAAGATACGACGTTTGAATTACCAGAACTACCATACAAAGTGACTGCTCTGAAACCAGTGTTGAAAACCATTGACATCCATTATAACAAACACCATGGTGGGTATGTGGATAAACTGAATGAAAACATCAAGGGTACAAAATATGAAGGTTTGACCCTAGAGAATATAATTCAAAGATCGCACTCGGACAATTATCTACCCGTGTACAACAATGCAGCTCAGCATTTCAATCATACATTTTTTTGGAACATCCTGAGTCCGGATGGTGGTGGAAAACCAAAGGGACCATGTCTGGAAAGTATTGAGAAAAATTTTCAATCATTTAAAAACTTTAAAGATACGATCATTGAGAAAGGAAAGGACCATTTTGGATCCGGATGGGTTTGGGTAATCAGGAACGGTAGTTCACTTTCGGTTCGGGACATGCACGATGCAGATAATCCAATAACACAGAACCAATATCCTATCATGGTAATAGATCTGTGGGAACATGCATATTATTTAGATTACCAGAATGAGCGAGAAAAGTTCCTCACCAAGATATTTAATATTATAGACTGGAACAAAGTATCAGAAAACTTTGAAGGCTATAAACAATGAAAAGAACAACCGTAAAAGAGATCAGAAGGTGGATGAAAGGTTTGGAAGAAAACCGATACAGAAAGCTGGTCAATGCAGATGCACGAAGAGTAGCTTGGTTTGTAAATAATCAGATGTCAGAAGATTATGATACAATGCCAAAGACTCTTAGAAAGAAATGGACGGAAGCCAAATATGGTAAGGAAAGATACTTGGCAAACGAGTATTTGAAGAAATTACGGGAATCTAAATTGCGATCCATAGTGAAAGATATAATTAAAGAGGTTATGAATGAAACAACGAAAAAAGCAGCGGAATAATCTTCCGGGGCTAGCCGTCTCTGTCAGAGACAATAACGTTGAAAAGGCGATTTCCATATTCAAGCAGAAGGTAAAAAATAGTGGTCTCATGCTAGAGATAAAGCGTAGATCTTTTTACGAGAAGCCGTCAAGAAAGCGAAGACATGTAAAGAATCTAGCAAAACTTCGCGCAAAACATCAAAAAAATCTAGATTAATTGAAATAAATCATATGAATTTAGTATACATCTATATTTATATATAGTTCAATACTCTGTCCCGCAATTTTACAGAGTCTAAAAAATAAATTGAATATTATTATAGTTCTTATAATAACTATATTACAAATAACATATAAATATTTGGAGAAGACACATGAGTGATCTTTTAAAAGAAGCCATTGCTGATGCACGAGCAGTTCGCGAAACTGCACTTGCAAATGCAAAAATGGCACTTGAGGAAGCATTCACCCCACAACTACAGTCAATGCTATCTGCTAAGTTGGCAGAAGAAGATGATGAAGAAGAAGTACATGTAGAACCAGAAGTTGAAGCAATGCACGACGACGAAACTGATGATGAAGGAATGCACAAAGAAGGTTCATACATGGAAGATGATGAAATTCCTGGTGAGGAAGAAGTTCCTATGGAACCAGAAATGGAAGGATCTTACATGGAGGATGATGAAATCCCAGGGGATGAAGAAGTACCGGTTGAAGAAATGGAACCAGAAGAAGAAGATGAATTGGATCTAGAAGCTATCGTGAGACAGCTTGAATCAGAAATCAATGAAGAAGATGATGCCTACCCAGACAATGTCGAGGGTGATAAAGACTCTGACCATATCGAAGATATGTCAGAAGGTGAGCATGGCGACGAAGAAGAAGAAAAAGATGTTGAAGAATCTTTTGAAGTTGAGCTTGATGAGGAAGAAGATCTTAAAGAAGAAGATGATGCCTACCCAGACAATGTCGAGGGTGATAAAGACTCTGATCATATCGAAGATATGGCAGAACAATTGGCAAAAACTCAATCTGAACTGGACGAGTACAAAGCAGCAGTTACTTTTTTAAAGGACAAGATTCACGAAGTGAATATCCTGAATGCTAAACTCTTATTTACTAACAAGCTATTTAAGGAATACGCACTTGACAATGGTCAAAAGCTCAGAGTAGTCGAAACCTTTGATAGAGCACAAACGACTAGAGAAATCAAACTCGTTTACAGTACTCTAGCAGAGAATTTTGGTGATTCAAAGCCTGTACGTAAAACTAAAATAACCGAATCAGCTAGCAGGAAAACTGGCTCGACTAAACCTTCAAAGGAGGCCCGTAAGGTGATCTCTGAGGAAGCTCAAGTTGCAGACCGGTTCAGAAAACTAGCAGGTTTGAATAAATCTAATTAAGGAGACAATAAATGTCAAATTATATTAATGAAGCTCTATTAGGTGCATCCCAATACAAGGAGCAACGCGTTGTAGCGAAGCAACTTGTTGAGAAATGGGATCGTACTGGTTTGCTTGATGGACTTGATGGTGATTTCAAGAGGGGCGGAATGGCCCAATTGCTTGAAAATCAAGCCCGTGAGCTGATCAAAGAAGCTTCCGTAACAAGCCCAAGCGCCGGCGCTGCTGGTGCCTATAAGGGTGATGAAGAATGGTCTGGTGTAGCTTTACCGTTGGTCCGTAGGATCTTTGGTGAAATTGCTGCACAGGAATTTGTTTCTGTACAACCTATGAACTTGCCGTCTGGCCTTGTGTTCTATCTGGATTTCCAATATGGATCTAACCGTGGTGGAATGGGTAAAGATAGCTCTCTCATGGGCAAAACTGGTAAATACAGTCCATCTGGCTCAAATGCACCATACGGTGATGACAGCTATGGTGGTGGATTTTACGGTGCAGGTCGTTATGGATATTCCATGGCTACTGGATCTGAATCAGCCGGTTCAATTACTACCACATTGGCAACCTGGAAAGATGTCAACTTCAATACTGAATTGAGTTCTTCCGTGAATGCTGGTAAGATCTTTAAATGTGTTGAGGCTTTGGCCGCAACTGATATTGATAAATCAGCTATCAGAGCAACTAACTTTGTATCTGGTGCGATCGGTCAAGATCTACCTCACGGTGCAGGTATGGGTGGTTCTAACCACGTCAATCGTTTCTTCCCAGAACTAACTAGTATCTCCGGTGAAGATTACGCAGCAGGAACAATTACGTTCTTCTTGTCTGCATCTGCCGCAGTTAACATTGACAACAGTACAATCGAAGTTCAGTATCCAAAACTAACATCAGAAGCCGCTCGCGGTGACTTTGAAGATGTTGGTGGTGATGCGTCTAAGGATTCTTTACAGATTCCACAGGTTGATATTGAATTAAAATCCCGAGCTATCGTGGCAAAAACCAGAAAGTTAAAAGCTGTCTGGACGCCAGAATTGGCACAGGATCTTAATGCTTATCACTCCGTTGATGGTGAAGCTGAATTAACCGCTATGTTGACCGAATACGTCTCCATGGAGATTGATTTGGAAATCTTGGACATGTTGATCTCTGATGCACAGACTGTTGATTACTGGTCAGTTAGACAGGGTAATGACTATGATGGATCCGGAGCGTTTACGAATACCACATTCTACGGTACTCGTTTCGAATGGTACCAGACATTAGTTGGAAAGATTCAGAAAGTATCTAATGAGATCCACAAATTAACATTGCGTGGCGGTGCCAACTTTGTTGTATGTGGACCACAAGTAGCTACTATCTTGGAATCAATTCCTGGATACATGACTGATACAGACGGCGATCAAAACTCCTTCGCGATGGGTGTTCAGAAGATGGGTGCTCTTACAAACCGCTTTACGGTTTATAAGAATCCATACATGGACGAAAATACCATCTTGTTGGGCTATCGTGGATCTAACTTCCTGGAAACCGGTGCTGTATATGCTCCTTATGTTCCGTTAATCATGACTCCTTTGGTGTACGATCCTAATGATTTTACTCCACGTAAGGGTGTGATGACACGTTACGCTAAGAAGATGATCAGACCTGAGTTCTATGGTAAGATCTATGTTGATGCATTGGATCAATTATAATCGTTAACAAGTAGATGGGGGTCCTAATGGACCCCCATCATAAGTCGGAGAAATCAAAATGGCTATGAAAAAGCAAATAGCATTTGAAGGTACAACTTATAATCTAGATAATAAAGATCGCGTCGCAGCTCAAGTAGCATTGAAAGAAACTGGTGTTTCTACTGCTTACAAAGTACCCGTTGTGGCACTTACGGATGCAGCAGGAGCAGGAGCAATTAGATCTGCAATAACAGTTGAGGAATCAGGAACTATATTTACAGTTCCTGAGCTTTCATCCGGTACGCAAACAATTACTTTGCCAGCAGTTTCAGCTGACTCTGTAGGATGTGTATATCATTTTGTTACGTTAGATACTGCAGATCAAGACTTTAATGTGTTGGGAGCTGGATCTGATAAGATCTTAGCTACAGCACCTAAAGGTGATGGTGATAACACAGGAATCTCAGCGGGTAAAGATAGTATTGGTTTTGACGCTAATGCAGTTCTGGGCTCGCACTTTTCAGTTGTGGGTATATCTGCTACAGCAGCAACAGGATGGCAAGCATACAATGTGATTGATGGCCTTGCTGCTAATACTGGAGGTATAAATCTAGCTTAATAAGCAAACCTTAATAATGTTCTAAAACCGAAAAGGGATAGATTTATTCTATCCCTTTTTTTATATCTAGTGCCGATATTTATAACAGACGGAGATATAAATGTCAAAATTTAATTACACATACACAGATCCGACCATTAATGCTAGTGGAAGTACACCATATGGGATCTACGATGAAGATGCTATTTTCCAAGCAGATAGTCTCACAGTTACCAAGTGGACTGCTAGACGGTTAGGGCATCCAGTACTCCAACTGGAGATCTACAGCGGTAGCATATATGCATGCTTTGAAGAAGCCGTTAGTGAGTATTCCACTCACATCAATAATTACAATATGAAAAATTGGATGTGGGAACATTATGGAACCAGCAACAAACTTTCCGGATCCACATTGGGGTCCACTGGAAGTAACGATCCAATTAGTTCTAACCTGGGAACCGCGGTACACATGAGTGACACATACGGAACATTTGCTGGTGTTGGAGGAGACATTCACCTAAAGAGTGGATCAGTTTCAATGGTGAAGAATAAACAGGAATATGATTTACAGACCTGGGCTGAAGCATCCGAGAGTGGTAATAGATTAGTCATTCAAGCTGTATTCAATCAAGGACCATCAGCAATAACAAGATTTTATGATCCCTTTGCAGGATCGTTTGAACAGCGCAATATGCTGGACGCGTTTGGTATGGGTAATACTGCACCAGCAGTCTCATATATTATGCGACCCATATCATATGATATCACCAGAGCTCAGGCAATTGAAACAAACGATCTGATAAGAAAATCAGCATACTCATTTCATATTGCAGATAACAAATTAAAAATTTTTCCTAGACCGACAGCAACAGATGCCAGTGATAAGATTTGGTTCCATTATTACGTTCGAGATGACTTAACTTCAACAACGAACACAACGACTCAAGGAAGAGTATCCGATCCCAGCAACGCGCCCTATAAGTTTTTACCATATGAGGAAATAAACTCTACTGGACGGCAATGGATCAGAAAGTATACACTTGCACTGTCGAAGGAACTGTTGGGGATAATCCGAAGTAAATATGCTTCATTACCACTTCCAGGTGGAGAAGTCAGTATGGACGGTGAAGCGTTAAAAGCTGAAGGTAGAGAAGAGAAGGATTCTCTATTAGAGGAATTGAAAGAATTCCTAGACAGCATTTCGTTGAGTGAGCGAGCAACAGCGGAAGCGGAGATAGCTACTTCAAATCAACAGGTTCTCAGCAGAGCTCCGTTGACGATCTTCATAGGATAATATTATGGCTATTTATAGACCATTTTTTATACCTCAAAAAGAGGTTGATTTAATTGATGCACTGAATGAAGAACTCATTGATGACATACTGGGTCAGTACGTAGACATTTATAAAGTATCTCTGGAGAACACACAGACAAACCTGTACGGAGAAGCACCAATAAAGCACTATCAGGTAGGATTTCGAGTAAACTGTTTGATATCGTGGGAAGAACCCACATATGATCAAACTGATGCAGGATCGGACTTGAATTCTAATCTTGAACTATACTTCCATCGAACTACGTTGGATGAGGCAAATTTTGCTCCCGAGCTTGGGGACATTTGTGATTGGAATGATTTTTATTGGGAGATCAATAGCGTGACCGAACCAACTCTGATCGGAGGTCATCAAGCATTCAAACATATGATTAAAGTGATTGCAAATCGTTCCAGACTGTCTAACCTGCAGATCGAGGAGAGACCGAGATAATGAGTTTAGGATTATTGAAAGAAAAATTTGGTCATTCTACTCTTCCAGATGATAGAAAAAAACTTCATGAAAGATTGAATGTTATGGCTGAGCGCGCTCCTGCAGGGGATATGAAATCTATAAAAGATCATCATCGAGAGCAAATGGAGGACAAACAAAGAACCATTGAAAATTTAGAAATAGCAAATTCTGAGTTAGCTGATGAGATTGCAACCTTAGAAAAAGAGAATAGTACTCTTTCAGAAGAGTTAAGTAAATCCAAATGGATGGAAGATACAGTCGCATCAACAACGAAAGAAATATATGAAAATAAAATTAAAACAATTATCCATGATTTTGAATCAGTAGACAGTTCAAATTTAATCCCCCTATTGACGACCGTTTCAAGAAAAAAACAAGGCAATCAAAAATTAAGTTGGAACAATTGGTTAAAACTACCAGAGAGTAACTATCTGTTTCAGATAAATCAAAATATAGCTAAAAAGGTGTTTGAGGATAGCAATGCTTTGGTAGATAGAAATGCAAACTATATGCATTCTAGAGATTTGGACTACTACCACAATAGACACAGAACGCGAGGAGGAGATGACTTTGCAAGTAATTATTCATTAACATTTACTGGTAACACATCAGGAAATAGTGAGTATGTATCAACTGCATTCGACCCTGATGCTCATGAACTTTATAATGGGTTTACTGTTTCTTATTGGGTCAGGCCAGACGAATTTGGTAATCATATGTTTGCCTTAGGTAGAAAATATAACAACAATGAACGATTTACATTTGGTCTGCAGAATTCTACCAATGCATATATAGGTGTTGGAAATACTAAAAAAATAACAACCGCTCATGGAATGACAGCAAATAGATGGTACCATTGGGTTATAACATTTGGTGGAGGATCTGGAGGAGCTCTTAAAGTATATAGAGATAGTACTGAAATAATTGACTCAACTACATCATGGACTTCAACGGCCGGTTCTACTCCAATATATTTTGGAGGTCGTAACCTTCAAGGTACAGGATACAATAATGGATGGGCTTGTAGTCTTGACGAAGTAGCTATTTTTAATGAAGTTAAAGGTGATGAGTGGGTTACAGGTGCATATAATAGTGGAACACCAACAGATTTACAAAATGAAAGCGATCTTGTAGGATATTGGAGATTTGAAGAGGGTTCAGGACTTATTGTTAAGGATCTTTCCGGAAACGGTAATCATGGAACTTTAACTACCGATGATGCAGGTCTTCCTGCTTGGTCTACGGATACCCCAAAAGGATATGAATAATAATGGCTGTCCAGCAACTCAATAACGGACTCGTGGTCAGGAATGCACCACCCAGACGGACATCTGAACCGATCGTAGAGGATATTCCAACAAACCTGTATGGGGATCCCGCACCCAGAGAGAACATTGATGTTTCCGAGTTGGCTAATTTGATCGCTGGCAAGTTGGGCCCAACCGTATCTGGTAAACCAGCTTCTGTGGAAGTTGATATCCCAAGAGCTATCGCGATCGGCGGAATCGATAATTCAGCCATTCAGTCTGAAGAACGTAAGGGTAAAGTGAATAATAAGTTGGCTCAACTAAAAGCTCTGAGGAAACCATAATGGCAGTAAAACCCATAACGAACAATCAATCCACAAATTCTCAGAAGATCAACCGAGGAAAGCAAAAATCATTCCGTAACACCGATGTAGGGAACTCCAGAATATCAGTGAATCCTGGAAAGAATTTTAGCAAGGGATTCAGTATCACACTAAAGGACATCGATACCAGTTTTATGAATCACATTAAAAAAGTGATGAAGCCAACTGTCGGTGAAGCAAATGAGATGCTAAAGGTTCCTGTCCTGTATGGGAATGAAGAGAGGTGGAAATCTGTAAGAGGAAATGGAGTTCTCAGAGACCGAAACAATATCATCATATTACCGGTGATCGTCGTAAAGCGTTCTGATGTCAGCTTCAATGATGATATGCCGCTTTCGTTTGATCATGACACAAGAGGTGAATTTATTAAGGTGGATCGATCCAGCAAGTGGTCTGCTAAGAACCGTTACGATAGGTTTTCAGTCCTACAGGGAGAGACTCCCGCTACTGAAATCATCACAACTGGTATGCCAGATTTTGTCGTCTGTACGTACAATGTAGTCGTGATGACCGCTTACATGGAACAGATGAATACAATCAATGAACTCTTCCTAGAGCACTTAGAGACCTATTTTGGCGATACGACGGATTATAAGTTCCTATCATCACTGGATGGAGGGATCACCGACGCAACTGAAATGGATGCTGATGGAGAACGTCTGGTTAGGAGTGAATTAACCGTCTCGATCAAAGCATATGTGATTCCAGAATTTACATCAAACGTCCTGGGGACAACCGCTGAAATGAATAAAACATTCACCCCAAGAAAGACAGTATTTGGTTTCGAAGGAAATGCATCAGAATACCAAGTCAAAAAATAGCGGGTTTCCAAAAATACATACATATATATAAGTAACTAATAGAGGTTATCAATGATAGATCCAGCACAAATGTCCCAATCACAGAGTTTTACCACTGAAGAGATGAATCGCATCAAAGGAGTTCAGCAGAGACATTTAGATCTTCAATTGGCATTTGGACAGATCCACGTAGCTGAAATACAATTAGAAGAGCAGTTGGACCGACTAGATGAAACTAGAGAACAACTTGAAGAAGAGCTTGAAAAGATTCGAAGCGAAGAAGCTCTTTTGGTGGATGAAATAAATAAAAAATATGGCGAGGGTGTATTGGATCAGAAAACTGGTACTTTCACACCATCCGCCCCGGGTGAGCCCGCTCCAGGACCAGCTTCAGGAGCCCCGGCACCAGCTCCAGCACCAGCACCAGCCCCGGCTCCAGCCCCGGCTCCAGCCCCGGCACCAGCTCCGGCACCGGAACCAGCACCGGAACCAGAACCGGTTCCAGCAGCTAAAAAGCGAACTCGCAAGCCTAGAAAAAAACGGTCAAATAGGCGTACTACAACAGATAAATAATTCAGATAATCTGATTGTTTGGATATTTTAAATATATTTATAAGTGATATCACTATACCCTCAAGATTTTTATATTTTTTAATGGAGAACCAAAATGGCGTCAAGCGAAAAAGTTATCAGTCCCGGTGTATTTACTAATGAAATAGACCAATCATTCTTACCAGCAGCCATCGGAGATATTGGCGCTGCATTGATCGGACCAACTGTAAAAGGTCCAGCTAACCAACCAGTAGTTGTCAGTAGCTACTCAGAATATATTCAAAAATTTGGAGATTCCTTCATGTCAGGGAGTCAACCATTTACTTATCTGACCAGTCTGACAGCTCGAGAATATCTCAAACACGGAAACGCCTTAACGGTAATTCGTATCTTAGCCGGTCCAGTATCGACTGCTAAGTCGATTGTCCCAAAAGGAAGTCCGGATCAAAGGTCCCACACGGGTAGCTTTCACAGTCATCCATCGCATGCCAACACGGCCCCATTTTTGGAAAGCAGTGCATCTTTCTTTTTACACACACTCTCACATGGAGCAGAGATGAATAGTAATATCTCTCCCCACGCTGGAGCTGATATTGTAGCACAAGCAGCTAATCCGGTAATGTTGGCAAATAATGTTCTAAAGAGTGGATCGGCTGACAACCTCAGATGGGAAGTTACAGCGCAGAACGCTAAGAAAGGAACATTTACACTGAATATTCGAAGAGGAGACGATTCCAACAAGAGAAAAAATTCACTCGAATCATACAGCAATATCAGTTTAGATCCCATGCAGAGTAATTTCATTGGTAAAGTAATCGGTGATGTAAGTTTTACTCTAAAGGGTTCCGGGACATCTAGTCCGTACATCCAACAGAGTGGATCCTATCCGAACAGATCGAAATACGTCAGAGTTGAAATTAAAAACGAGACACCTAATTATTTAAATGAAAATGGTGACCTACGAGTCAATGATTTTTCAGCATCATTACCAGGATTGGATTCTGGATCATTTTATAATGGATCATCCGGATATGCTGGATTTAATTCTCTTGGTGACGAAGCCGGAACAGCAGCATTTGCTGGTGGATATAACTTCTACGAGAACATTACAGATTCAAACACTCAAGGGTTCACCTTGGGGACAGCCGCTTCTGGTAAGACCGCTTACGAGGATGCAATCAATCTGTTAGGGAATCAAGATGAATATGATATTAATCTACTTCTCATACCTGGAGTATGTGATTCGTTCGCAAACGGATCCGATCTGATCACCAAAGCCATAGACATGGCAGAAGACCGCGGTGATTGTTTTATCATCGTAGACCCAGTACCGTTCGATAGCGCACTTACCACCGTTACTACGGAAGCAGAAACTCGAGATTCCAGTTACGCAGCAGTGTACTGGCCTTGGGTTCAGATTGCTGATATGGGAGTAAATAAGAATGTATGGGTACCACCATCAACTGTAATGGGTGGAGTCTTTGCATTCAACGACAAAGTATCACATCCATGGTTCGCACCAGCTGGTTTGAATCGAGGTGGAATCGATTCAGCAGTCTCGGCAGAGAGGAAACTTACTCACGGTAATCGTGATACTCTCTACGACAGTAATGTGAATCCAATTGCAACCTTTCCAGGACAAGGTGTAACTGTGTTTGGTCAGAAGACCTTACAGAAGAAATCATCTGCACTTGATCGGATCAATGTAAGACGATTACTCATTAAGGTGAAGAAGTTCATTGCTAGCACATCAAGATTCTTGTTATTTGAGCAGAACACTAGTGCTACAAGGAACCGATTCCTCAATATTGTGAATCCTTATATGGAACAGATACAAGCCAATAGCGGACTCAGTGCTTTTAGAGTCGTGATGGATGAATCTAATAACACACCAGATCTGATTGATCGGAATATCCTATATGGACAAATATTCCTACAACCGACCAGAACTGCTGAGTTTATTATTTTGGACTTCACAGTACAACCGACAGGGGCTTCTTTCCCAGAATAATCTGATTCGGAATTAAATAAGTAAAAAAAGAGTCTGCACAAAACCAGACTCTTTTTTTTTGTCTTTCATGCTATTTATATATAGTATGAATAGTAATACCACTCGGAGATTAAAATGCCAGAACTAGTAACAGCCAATGAAATAATGTTCACACCTTTTGAACCGAAATTAAAAAATCGGTTTATCATGGTCATAGACGGAATTCCCGCATATATGATCAAAGGTGCTCAGAGACCTCAGCTACAGTTTGAGGATATTGAGCTCCATCACATGAACGTCAAGCAATACGTCAAAGGTAAGGCTGATTGGCAGACGCTTGAATGTACTTTATACGACCCAGTCGTTCCATCAGCTGCACAGGCAGTCATGGAATGGGTCAGACTATCACACGAATCTGTAACGGGTCGTGATGGTTATGCTGACTTTTACAAGAAGGACGTCACATTCAATGTGTTAGGTCCGGTGGGTGATAAAGTTGAAGAGTGGACCCTCAAGGGAGCATATATCCAACAAGCCAACTTTGGTGATTTAGATTTTGGTGAAAACGCACCACTCGAGATCACAATGACGCTTAGATATGATTATGCCATCTTACAATTCTAACAATTAAGCTAAAGGTTTTTTATGGAAAATCATCCTACTGATTTTGAAAGCATAGTACAACACATACTCGACCACGAAGGTGGATATGTTCACGATCCCACTGATTTAGGAGGTGAGACAAACTTTGGTATCGCGAAACGATTCTATCCAGATGTAGACATCAAGAATCTTACTGTGGATCAAGCTAAGCAGATATACTTTCAGGATTATTGGGGTCCGTCAAAGGCTCAAGACCTACGACCAGAGATCAGATTTATCTATTTTGATATGGTGGTAAATTTTGGTATCGGAGGAGCTGTGAAAGTCCTACAGAGAACCTGCAACGCTAAACGAAAAGAAGATAAATTAAAAATTGATGGAAAGATTGGTCCAAATACGATCAATGCATGCAAGAACATTTCTGTCAACCGTATAAGAAGTTACAGAGTCCTACGATTCGCCAGTATCGTTTTTAAACGACCCGAACAAGAACGCTTTTGGTTCGGATGGTACCGTAGAGCGACTCAAGTCTAGGAGAAATAGTTATGTCAGAAGGAACCCAATTCCCCACCGAGATGGTGGATCTACCCAGTCTGGGTAAAGTTTATCCCGAAAAGAGCCCACTCAGTTCCGGAAAAGTTGAAATCAAATACATGACCGCCAAAGAGGAGGACATCCTGACATCTGAGAATCTCATTCAAAAAGGTGTTGTATTGGATCGTTTACTCGACGCACTGTTGATTGATAAAGCAGTCAAGGTGGATGATCTGGTACTTGGTGATAAAAATGCCGTTATGGTGGCAGCAAGGATTCTTGCCTATGGAGCAGATTATGTAGTTGACATTCAAGATCCAACTACTCAGGAGATGGTTCCATATACGTTTGATCTTACGAAATGTGCGTTTAAAGAATTACCCAAGGATCTCGATTACTCAAAGGGACAGTTTTCGTTCCAATTACCAGTTTCTAAAAATACAGTTACGTTTAAACTGTTGACTGGTAAGGAAGAAAAACAGATTGAGCGAGACATTAAGTCTTTCAAGAAGACCGGCACCTCAGCAGAAATCACAACACGACTTCGTCACCTGATCACTTCCGTGGACGGTAACACCGAAGCATCCGCGATTTCAAATTATGCAAACAACATGTTATCCAAGGATTCTCTAGAATTGAGAAAAGAAGTCCTTCGGATTACGCCCGACATTGAAATGTCGCAGGAGATTGAATTAGGAGGTGAAACGGTTAAGGTGGATATTCCCTTGACCGTTGAGTTTTTTTGGCCTTCAACCGACGGATAAGTCGGCACTTCATAAGAGCATCTTTTCTCTGATCCAACACGGGAATGGTTTCACGTTCTCTGATGTGTACAGCATGCCAGTCTATCTGAGAAACTTCTACATGAAGGAACTGGTAGCATTACGGAAAGAGGAAAAGAAAGCCGCAGAAGCTGCTCAAAAGTCTAATTCGCTCCCAACTCGCAAGTTTAATCCCAGATAATCTGGACCGGTTAAATATTTATATACAGATAGATACGGACCAAACTATGCGAAAAAACCATTCATATATGAATCATCGGAATCTCCTCAGTGAGGGTTTGCTTGATGATCTGATCAATCACTTTCTTCCTGGAATGCGAGATCGGGCTGAACAGGCTTATCTAAAGAAAAAAGCTAAGAAGCTCAAGAAATTAGAAAAGAAGATAGCAGATTATGATGCTGCAGCTGAAAAGGCTCATGACCAATTTAAGAAAGCGTGGGAAGCAGAGACGGGGAAGAAGTATCCAGCGGATAGAAAATTTAGCGACTATAGGAAACCAAAATAATGGCTGACGAGGGAAATATATTTTCAGAAAAAGCTGTTGATATGGCAAAAAAGATCTCCCGGGAGTTTAAAAATATTACATCCGGTATGAAGCGTACAATCCGTGCAGCCGACGATCTACAATCTAGACTGGAAAAAATGGCCAAAGATTCAGACATGTCTGAGCAGTGGAACAAAACTGGGGATCAATTGAGCGAGTTGGTAGATGGATCTAAAGAGCAGTTGGAAGTTATGGAAAGAATAGGTGCAACCAACAATACACACTTCAAACAAATGCAAAGGAGAATCAATCACAGCAAAGTAATTTTGAATATGATGGGAAAACAGAGCAAATTTAACGTTGCTCGGTTTAAGATTAATAAAGCCATGCTTGGTCTGAGAACGAGACTTGGACTTACAGCTGATGAACAATTAACAGCTGCATACAAAACAGCTGATATGGAGCGAAAGAAAGCAAAAGCAGCCGAAGACCACGTGAGTTTAACCACAAGGGGTAAGGATGCACTGAAATCTCAGTTGAAGAAGTATCTCGGTATAGGGGCAATTTTAGCTAGTATCGGCAAGATGCTCACCAGCTCTAGTGGACGAATAACTGACCTGGGAAGTGCTTTTGGAGTCATGGGGGCCCAATCAGGTTCCTTCCGAGAAGCACTCTTAGACTCCAACTACGCTGCGGTCGGTATTGGGAAGAGTCTGTCGGATATAACCAGCTTATCGGATACACTGGCATCAGATTTTGGAATTTCGGCTACAGAGGCAGCAAGCCTATCGGATCAGATACTTAATAGTGCGACTGCAATTGGTCTGTCAACCGAAGAAGGAGCAAAACTATTTGGAATGCTCATCAAGATAGGTGGTATGACAGCAAAATCCGCAGAGGACTTTGCTGAACAGACCTACCAGATAGCTAAGACCAATGACATCCTACCATCCACGGTGATGAAAGACATCGCTGGATTTTCTGGGGCAATGGCGACATCAGCCGGCCTCAACTTTAAGAATCTAGCCAGAGGTGCCATTGAAGCTCGGAAGATGGGAATCACTCTCAGTGATATCGTGACTTCTACCGACGCATTGATGAACATCCAGCAATCACTTCAGACTCAGAGGACCACAGAACTCATTGTTGGTGAAAAGTTTAATCTGAGCCGGCTCAGAAGTCTAAAGCTGGCAGATGACACTGCAGGGATAGCAAGAGAGATACAGCATATCCTCAAAGATAGCGCCAAATTTGAAACTGCTAACTTCTATCAGAGGAAGGCATACACGAGATTATTTGGAATGGAATTTGACCAGTTGGTCAAGATCCGAAGGGGACAATCTGGTCTGCTAAAAGAGACAAAAACCTTTGCAGACTTGCTGGGTAAAGACACATTAGGAGCTTGGGAAAAGATCAAGGCGGCGATTGCCAGAGTCGGTATAACACTGTCCGAAACATTTGGGGTACCATTGAACAATCTATTGGGTCAACTAGAAAAGGCGATTTCCTCTCAAGGAGCTATGGACAAATTCAACTCAGCTGCAAAGAAAATTCAAACAGTATTCAATGATTGGTTGGGTGGAAATAATGCCAACCAGTTGGACAAGATGATGGCAGCGATGTCATCTATGGCAGCTTCCATGGGTTCAATAGCTTCTCAGGCAGCACAAATACAGGAGACCGGATTTTTAAGATTTATGTTTGGTGGCGGTGCCAGTCCCCAAACGGCAATTGGTGGGGCAGGAAATTTTGCAACACAAGATGATGGTCCAATCGGTGTAGGCCCTAAAGTGTTGGTCACCCCACAGGGGATCACACGTTTTGCCGATAATGACATAGGATACATGATGAAGAAAGGAGCAGGAGCAGGTTCAGCACCACCAGCACCAACCGGACCAACCGAATCAGCTAAAACAAACGAATTGTTGACAACAATAATCGCTCAGAATAATCGAATCCACGGACCCGGCGGGTACGCGTACACTCAGGGAATGAAGGTAGTATCATAATAGCATGGGCTTAGAGAATCTCAAAAGCGTCTTTCAGGATATCCAACTTCCAGAGAATCTACCAACTCCGGAGTTTTCACCGTTAGAATCATCTTACGAAGAATCTTCCATGGTGGGACTCATGGAAGGAGTGATGGGTCCAATTGGTGGAGCTGTAGATTTTCTCAAATCACCCATCTTGGGATTTACACTGAGGATGAACAGTCAGACAGATTCACAGTTGTATCCACAACCCGGGTACATCCCACCAGTTGATATGATTGACCGGTTGGGAGACCTTCCCAGTCGGGAAGATGGAGTGAATCCCGCCTCTTCACAGAAATTAGGAATTGAACCTTATTCGATCACCAATACACAAGCTGGTGGCATACCACCCCAGGATAGATTCTTTCAAGGGCTTCAAATACTTCAGGGTATTTTAAAATTCCCATTAACGGAAAAAATTCTAGATTATACCGGTAGGAAAACCGGATTAGACCCAACGGGTAAAACTTTTGATCGGTTTGATGATATCGTGACTGGTCTTGGAGCTGGCTCCATGTACTATGATGCCATAACCCAGGATTCATGGATCATCGATAAAGACTTAGGTGTTTTTGGAAAAGTAAGAATCCCTAATGTAAAACAATTCAGCCGAGCAATCGACCTTGCAGATATAGTTGGATTGATACCGGGAGGACTAAGTAAACGATCTGGATACCGATACACAGATACTGTGTTTGAATATCCCACAAGAGATGAAAGAGGTGCCTTTGCAGTTCCCACATCAGATGATGCACCCGAAGTAGGGAAAGGTCTTCCGAGGTTTGCAAACCAGACCAGAGGAGTAGCATTTCAAGTCTTAGGAGATAACACATACAGACTACCCTTTGATGGACAACATAAATATGAAAATACGTTGTCTGAAAAATCTCTTGGCAATCTTGTAAGTGCACCTTCAGGACAATATTTTCTCCCGGGAGGAGAAATCGAAATGTTAGCACCAGAAGTAAAATGGGAATCAGGGAGAGGGTTTGAGAATCAGCACCGTGGTGTGATCTGGCAGGCAGTGGGGAGCAATTCTATGCCGCTCCATAATCAACGAGCCGTCTTAGCTGGAATGGATTTAAATTTTAATTTTGTAGCGATGCTTGATCAACCACTAAATTACGCATACCAGGACAGAGTTCTTCGAGAAAAGATCGATATGAAGAACACAATAGATTTCTCCTATCAGGATCCCGTAGTCGAACAGTGGATGCTTGACGTCTGGGGCACCGTAAAGGATATGGGAACGAGGATGTGGAGCGCTTTAAAGAATTCAAATCTTGATTTTGGTGTCAAGGGAGGTTCTGGACAGTTTCCGCTCCGGATTGGTGGATGGAAAAATCCATTCTCCATTGATGGTGGTTTTGATGCGGACCTAAATGTGGATTGGAGTAGAATCCAAAATGCACTG
>TARA_R110002020_G_scaffold3766_10_pt1 | contig 28258 bp, 23 predicted proteins | sample TARA_R110002020 | Tara Oceans TARA_R110002020 (sample SAMEA4396489) | marine metagenome | biome: Westerlies Biome; feature: [MES] marine water layer (ENVO:01000295) within the mesopelagic zone...; material: water (ENVO:00002006), including particulate matter (ENVO:01000060) such...
GATCTAGACCAGCAGTCCGTGATTGGGCCCTTCGCAGGGCGGCGGGTCATGCTGTTGGTCCGCCACCCGCTCGATACGCTTGTGTCCAGCTTCATGCACTCCAAATACAAGGTCAGTCCGCCCTATGCAGGAGAGATCGAGGGTTTTGTATCTGACCCTGTTCATGGTTTGGACAAGCTGTTTCGGTTTCACGAGTTGTGGGCGACCCACCAGGGGGATGCCCAGGAAGTACTTTTGGTCCGCTATGAGGATACGCATGCAGACCCCGCTGGTCAGTTGCGTCGTATAATCGCCTTTGTCGGAGAGCGCGTCGATGAGGCGGCCATAGACGAGGCGACGGGCTACGCTTCATTCGACAATCTGAAACAAATCGAGACTGCGGGAACGCGTCTGGTCTACAAATCCTCTGGTTTCAACGCTTTTGGTGATGGAGCGCGCGATGATCCAAATGCCTTCCATGTAAGAAAAGGGCAGGTAGCGGGATATCGATCAGAATTGCCTCCTGAGGCCATACCGGGCTTGGAGGCCAGGGTTCTAAATGAAATGCCTGCATTCTATGGTTATTCCTGATGTGTGGCATTGCCGGGTACGTTAGCCGGCGAGGCGTGGACGCGCCGGAGCTGGCAACAGCAATGCGAACTGCGATCCGCTACCGCGGACTGGACGGCGAAGGCCAATGGGGCACTTCTGGCCAAGTCCAGATGTTCCATTCTCGGCTCAGTATCCTCGATATCGAGGGCGGCGCGCAGCCCATGGCGGATACGAGCGGCCGCTATGTCATCGTATTCAACGGTGAGATCTACAACTTCAAGGAGTTGCGCCAAGAGTACGAGAGCCTTGGCGGCCATTTCCAAACCCACAGCGACACCGAGGTCATCCTCGAGGGCTTCCGCCTCAAGGGGCCCGAAGTGTGTAAAGACCTCAACGGAATGTTTGCTTTTGCAATATGGGACAATGAGGATCGTCGTCTCTTTATCGCCCGCGATCACCTGGGCAAGAAGCCATTGTACTGGACTATTCTGGACGGTGACTTCTTTTTCTCTTCCAGCCTCGATGCATTTGGTGCCATCGCGGGATGGAGAGGGGACCTGTCTCGTGTTGATTTAGATTGCTACGCCGCCATTGGCGATTTCAGACCCGGTCACACAGCTTTCAAACAAGGTCGCAGGCTCCCGCCGGCAAGCTACGCCTTCATCGACCTCGACGGCGACCACACGCCACAGCAAACCGTCTACTGGCGGCTTGATTTTTCGCGTCGCTTCAAAGGCGATTTCGATGCCGCTATGGACGCGTTCGAGGAATTGATCACCGATGCCGTCGCCATCAGACTGCGCGCCGACGTGCCAGTCGCACTGACATTCTCTGGCGGCGTAGATTCCGGGATCATTGCAGCAGTGGCTGCAAAGCGCCTGAACACTGATTTGCGGTGCTGGACCATTGATTACCACTCCGACGATGATCCAAGCGAGGAAGCGCTCATCGCTCGCAGCGTCTCGGCCCATCTGGGTCTGGATTGGTGCTACGAGAATTTCGACTACCACAACGACCTAATATACTCTTTGCGTGAAACCTTGGGGCGCGTGGATCAGCCTTGCCGTCATATCGCAATCAGCTACTCCAGCAGGCTTTATGCTGCCATTGGTGGTGAGGCAAAAGTTGTCCTATCAGGCAATGGCGCGGATGAAATTTTCCTCGGCTATTCGGGCAACGAAACACTGGCATCCAAAGAGTCCGCGCGCCGACGTTCGCTTCAGGAGCGGATCATGCCAAAGCGCATGGCCCGGGCCAGGAGAAGCCAGGCGCTGGCGAATTACCAGGCCGACTACGTCGCTGCCAATCTTGGTCGTTACGCCGGAGAGGATGATCCGGACATTTTTGTAGAGGCGCTGCGGCAGGAGATTATTGCTGCAAATGTCGGCAGTTATGGAGACCTGTATACTTTCATGGCGCTGCGCTACTATACGAGCGATCCCAATTACCGGATTCCTGACCTAGCGGGGATGGATCAGCAGGTGGAAGTGCGCTCGCCATTTCTTGACTATCGGATTGTTGAGTTTGCAGCCAGTCTGCCCATTGAGTTCAAGATCGGCGATCCGTCCGACGGAACATACAACAAACGTTTGTTAAAGCAGTATTATGCCCGGTACGTGCCGGGAGAAATTGCATGGGCCACCAAGAAAGGCATGGGCAGCAATCTGCGCTATGACCGGAGTTTGTCTGACGACCCAGAGCTAATATCTCTATATCAGCGCATGCTTGATCGCATCGCAGGTGCGGGCTTACCAGCCGAAATGTATAGATCGGCCTGGGAGCAGTACCTGGCGGATCGGTCGAGTGGAGTTTCGAATTCGGCTGCCGCGGGGGCCATGAGTTCTGGTTTGATGCTGGGCTTGTGGCTGGATACCCACAATGGCCACTAGCCCAGTCTCAAGGTCAAATATCTCACCGGAGGATTGGGACGCAGTCGTTGGGGCTTCGCCAGATGGCTGGTGTTTTGGCCTCTACGGCTGGCAGGACCTAATTCTGACCGTGAAGCGTTGGGGCCTTCAGGAACACAGCTTTGCCTTGCGGGAAAATGGCAAGCTCGTCGCCGTGGTACCGCTGCAGTTCAATCCAAACAATGGCAGTATGGCGTCTTCCGGTTGGGGCGGGGCAGGCCCGATTGTGGCGGGGAATTTGTCCGGCAAAACGCGCCGCCGCATAATGGACAGGGCCCTTTCGCATAGCATTGACATCTCGCGCGAATGTGGCGCAACCGCCTTCGAACTATCGCTGCTGCCGGTCACCGAAACGTCACTGACTGCAGACTGGGGCGTCAATCCGCTGGCTTTGCATGGGATGGACGATGTGTCTGGCCTGTCCCAAGTGATTGATCTTGCCGCTTCAGAGGACGACTTGTGGAGGGGCCTTTCACCCGACGCCCGCAGGCAGGTTCGCCTCGCCCGGGAGGCAGGCTATTCGGTTGAGCGCGCCGATTGGGCGCAATCTCTCGAGCACTATTATGCGTTGCATTGTGAAACATACGATCGCACGGGGGTCGCGTCCCATCCGCGTGAGTATTTCTCAGGTATCGCCCATCATATGGCACCGCAGGGCCATGCCGTACTCTGGCGCGTCCGCGACAGCGCCGGAGAGATCGTCGGCTATCATAATGATGCCTGTTTCCGGAACGCCGCCTACTATCATACCGGATGTTCAGCAACCGGAAGTGGAGCGTCCGGTGCTGGGTATCTTTTGTTCTGGGAGTCAATTATCGGAGCCCGCAATGCCGGCATTCGCTGGTATGATTGTGGCACCGTTTTTCCGCACGCCGAAGATGGAAAGCAACGCGGTCTGACTACTTTCAAGACTAAGTTTGGCGGTGAAATGCATCGTCAGTTTCGTGCGACGACAAGATTCGTCACCCCACAATCGCGTAAAGCCGAGAGCGGGCGAGTAGGGCGTGTCGCAGGTCGCGTCTGGAAACGTTTGGCGGATACCCTTCTAGGATGGAGGAATTCTCAGTGAAATCAGATCAAGATCCCCAAGATAGGCGCCAGATGGATCAAAGCATCCGCGACGCCTATGAGGGCGGACAAATCTATAAGACCGACACCATAAACCTGAAGCCTCGTGAGGATGCCCAGAGCTATGTTGAGCGTTTGTTGGCAGACAAGATCGCTACCGTTCGGGCGCACGCACGGGCTGGCCTTTTGGTCGACCTCTGTTGTGGCAATGGCGAGCACCTTTTTGCCCTCGAGGGCCTAAACCTCGAATGTGTCGGGATCGACTTTAGCCGTCCCTTTATCCAACATGCGCGAGATGCGGCCGCTAGGCGAAATCTGACCAATATGCGGTTTGAAGTCGGCGATGCGCGGGAATTGCCGTTGGCGGATAACAGCGTAACGACTCTTTATTCGTTGTCTTCGCTGTACATTATCCCTGGCCTTGATGAAGTGGTGCGCGAGGTTTCGCGAGTTCTCAAGCCAGGTGGCCGTTGCATACTAGACTTGGCGAACTCTCGTTCGATAAATGCAATCTGTGTTCGAGCCTACACAGAACTTCCTCCATCATTTCACATACCTGTAGCCGAAATGAAGCGGCTTTGCAGTCTGAACGGATTGCATATAGTAGATCATCGCCGGTTTCAGATCCTGCCTCTATGGGCTGATAGGCCGCGGTGGCTTTCGCCCGTCCTTCACCCTATATGGAAATCAATTCTGTCTCGCCGCTTGGGCGGGCGGATGCTTGACGAGTGGATAAGCTCCATGCCGGTTCTGCGTCATTTCGCCTTTAGGCATCTACTGGTTTGCGAGAAACGTACCTTCTAGGAATTCAGCATGGCCGTACATGATCGATATAGGGAATTCGTTCCTGACCAGCGCGATTTCTTCGATGCCTTGGTCGTTGAGGACTGGGCCGCGTATTTCTCATTAGAATGGGACGAGACCCGGCGCTTTGAGGTACACTCGTTGTTCGAGCGCGTGCAGCCGTCCACCATCCTCGATATTGGCTGTGGCTGTGGATTCCATGACAGGGAAATGGCGCAATTCCCCTTCGTCAAGAAGGTGACGGGCATCGACTACTCCGCAAAGAGTATCGAGATGGCCGAGCTTTACTACTCCCATCCAAAAATCGAGCGCCGTGTAGCAGATCTGCGCGATATGGGCGGTGCAACCTACGATCTGGTGGTAAGCTGGCAGGTAATTGAACATCTGGATCGGCCCGATGAGTATTTCCAAAGCGCACGGAAACTCCTGAACCCAGGCGGCACACTCGCCATATACACGCCGCACCGCCTTAGACTGTCCAACCGACTTCGCCAACTCAGAGGTCTGCCCGTTGAATGGTGCGATCCGCAGCATTTTACCGAGTATGAGGCCGATGAGCTGATGGCAATTGGCGCGCGGCATGGATACGAGCCCGTCGACTCCTACGGCTATGGCATTGCGGGGCATAAGGTAATCGACGGACTGCCCATGCGTCATAAGCTCAAGTTGGGCCAAAAGTTTCCCGGTCTGGCCAGCGGCCTGTGTGTGATCATGAAGAAAAGCTGAGCACATTTTGGCTGCGTACCGGCCATAAATTCCGCCATTCGCCGAGGCCGTTGCGAATGCCGGAACAGCGAGGGCACGAGTCTTGACGCCGGCCTGTCCTATGGCGCACGTCTGGCTTATGAAGCGGCCACAGCGGAACTTTACATGGTAGCCGATCGAACAAGGAAGAGATCGCGGTGACGGCTGAATACAATTATCGCGACGTGCCATACCTCAATAGCGAAATTGAGGGGCTCAGCGACTATCTGCATCAATTGTATGCCGGGGCCTTTACCGAGGAAGCGATCCGCGCCCATCTGGCGAATTATGTCGGCTATTCATTTGCCGACTATGTCGTCCAGGTTTTGCGTGCGCGGCTCCCCGTCAACGCCAAGGTACTCGACATCGGTTGTGGCTTCGGCAGTACGGTTGTTGCCGGTCGCGAAGCCGGTTTTGACGTCGTCGGCGTGGAGATTGCGCCATTCGAGGTCGATTTTGCGCGCCGTCGCCTGGCGCGCGTTCGGCCGCAGGACGATCCTGACACAGTGTTCATGCTCGGCGACGCCACGAAGCTGGCTATGCCGGCGGCGAGCGTGGATGCCATCGCCTTCTGGAATGTGCTCGAACACATTGAAAGCTGCGATTACATGCTGGATACGGCGTGGCGGTTGCTGCGGCCAGGTGGCATTGTGATGGTGGAATGTCCCAATTATGCGGCCGAGCGGCTGGAGGCGCACTATCATGTTCCGTGGACGCCCGAATTGCGCTTCGACCGTGCCAAGGCGGCCGCGTATCTGCGTGCCATGGGCCGAGACTCGCGCTATTTCGAAACCTCGATCTTCTGCCGGACCAATCGTGAAGTACTCGGTTCCTTGAGCCGGGTGGGCTTCCAGCTCGAAGAATTGGGAACTGGCATATCGATGGAGCTGCGGCCAGGCAATCTTCCGACGATCCTGCGCTATTGGCGACGCGTCCTCGATTTCTACAGCCCGGGTAGGCCTTCGGTCATTCTTTCTGCCCGCAAGCCGCTCGGAGCCCATAGTGCCTAGATTACTCGTCATCGTGCCCGATCGTATCTCCGTCATCCTGGCTAAGGGCGAATACCAGCCCGGGTACTACAATCCCGGGGGCGTATTCGACGAAGTTCATATTCTGATGACCAACGATGATCGGCCATCGCTCGAGCAACTGCAGCGAACGGTCGGCCAAGCGCGGCTTATTGTGCACAACTATTCTGATGACCTCAATCTGGTCGGCAAGCGGCCGGGCTGGCTTGCCGGAAGCCGGCTCCGGCACTGGGCCAAGGCCGGCATCGAACTGGTTCGCCGGATTGGGCCAGATATGATCCGCTGCCACGGCGCCGACTGGAACACCTATCTGGCCAGCCGGATCAAGGCCGAGTTGGGTATCCCCTATGTCGTCAGTCTCCACATCAATCCAGACATCAATCCGGTACGCCGCTACAACGGGTCCGACCTCACGCCCGGCCAGGTGCGTCACAATAAGTTCTACGAATATTTGGAAGGCGAGGGACTGCGCAATGCGGACCTCGTGATGCCGGTCTACAAGCCAATTCTACCCTATCTCGAACGGCTGGGCGTGCAGAAGGTGGAGGTTTGCTACAATGTCCTCAACACTGTCCACCTCCGTCAGAAAGATAATTACGCGCTAAGCAATCCGGCGCGCGTTCTGTATGTTGGCCGGCTTGTCGAGGAAAAGGATCCTGCCAATATCATCCTGGCCATCGCAAATATGCAAAATGTGGCGCTCACCATCGTCGGCGACGGGCCGATCCGCTCTCGCCTAGAGGCCCTGGTTGCCGAGATGGCGCTGAATGAAAGGGTGCACTTTCTGCCTGCTGTCCCCAACGACAAATTATGCGAGTTGTTGACCGATTCAGACATATTTGCAGTACACACGGAGCATTGGGAGATCAGCAAGGCGGTGCTCGAGGCCGTATTGACGGGGCTGCCAGTGATCATCAATCGCAGAATTGGCGACGCCGTGCCAGAATTTGAGGAAGGCGATTTCCTGTGCCTTGTCGATAACACGGTGCAAGATTACCGCGCGGCGCTTGACCATTTGCTGACCAATAGCGATGAACGGGCTGCCTTAGGCCGACGCGCCTTCGACCATTCGCAGGCCCGCTGGGCGCCAGCCATTACTGAGGCCAAGTTTGCCGGCATCTACCGCAGCATTCTGGCTAAAGGCAAGACTGCATAATGAACGGACGTTTCATGATCGATGAACAGGCCTATTCTCGCCTAGGATGCCCGCGCTGCCATTCAGGCGATCTGAAGTACTCCGCCGATCAGCTGGTATGCTCTTCCTGCGGTACTACCTATCCTGTCAACGACGGCGTCAGCGTGCTCGTTGCCGATCCTGACGGCCTTGAAGCCGACCTCGAACGCGCCCGGCAAGTCAATCCAAACTGGTACCTGGAAGAGCAGCCGGCCGAAGTGTCATCCCCCTGGCGGCATCACGTCAAGAAGCGCCGACTGTATGTCCAGAGCGTGTTGTCACGCGAACTTGCATTGCGCGGGCAGGAGCAGGCAGAGGCCCTGCTGGATCTGGGCTGCGGCGACGGCACGAATATGGTCTGGCTCAGCGCCTTCGCGAAGCGCCTCTATGGCAGCGATTACAACGCCGTGCGCCTGTCCCGGGCCCGCAAGCAGATGTCCAATGCGGTGTTGTTTCTTGCCGATATCGTCGATTATCCCGGCAAGGAAGGCAGTTTTGATGCCGTTTTCTTCAACCACGTCATCGAGCACATTCCCGATGACATGGCTGCCCTGGAAACCATCCACCGCATTCTCAAGCCCGGCGGCTTTTTGATCTTGGGTACACCCAATGAAGGCAGTTGGTGGTGGCAATGGGCCTACAAGCGCGCGCCGGACGTGCTGGCGACTACTGACCACGTACATTTTTACACGGCTCAGACTTTGACCGACAAGATGCGCCAGGCTGGATTTTCAATCATAGAGGTCAAGCACATGGGCTGGGGACCGCCTGACTGGCGCCTCGACGGCAAGCTACGCCGCTACAAGCTACTCGACGACTTGTTTGAAGCCGTTGGGAGGCTGTTGTTGCCCAAGCAAGCTTCGTCATTGTATGTCGTCGCCACGAAGTGACCATTTGCACAAACCAGGTCTGGATCGAAGCTTGGAATTGACGCCCCGCCTCAACGGCCCGCCACGGCTTGTCGGCAATGCTCTCATTGTGCTGTGCGGTTATCGTGGCGGCGCGCGTAATAAGCAGACCTGGCGCCTGAACCGTCGCGTCGTGGGTCGTATCGTCAATGCGCTCACCCTGTTTGGGCTACGCCAGTTCGTTGCCACCTACCGTGACCACTACGCCAATCCCCGTGACCTCGCCTATCAGGTCGAACTAGCGCGCGCAGTATTGGCCTCGGCCAGTTTCACCGCATGCGATGTGCTGGTTGACACCCGCCTAACGACCATTGCCGACGCCCTGGACCTGCAGGGCGTTCGCCAGCAACTAAGCGCCGCGGTCGCCGAACCTGACGCCTTTGAGCTCGGCCGCTATGACACAATTGTACTGATTTATCCCGACGCGATTGGTTTGTCATGGACCAGGATGGAAACGCGTGCTCTTGCCGCTGCTACGGGAACCGTAGTGGTAGCCAATGGTCGCCGCCGGCTTTTCACACTCGACCCATTGGCGCGGCGGCAACTGAAATGGCGGCGTTTCCTCGCCAATACGCGTATTGTCCAATTGCTGTTAGGGGTACTGGTACTGCCCGTAGGGGCTGTCCTTGCCGGCTATGACGCATTAAGAGGGCGATCATGAGCACGGAAACCACCCAACACCCCGTTGCACTTGAGAGCTCGGATCATCTCAAGGATGACATTCGCAATTGGTGGGCGGCAGCCCCCATGACCTATGGTGAAGACCACGGGCGGGCCGCTTACACTTTTCCCGATGGGACCGTCGAAACGGCTGAACTTGGATCCCGTCGGTTCTTCGAGCTGGCCGACCAAGTGTTCTATCGCTGGAATCAGCCTATCCACGGCCCAGACGCACCATTCGCCAAAATCTTCGACTACGATGGATATCGTGGCGCCAAGGTGTTGGAGATCGGCTGTGGCATGGGTTGCATGGCCATGAACTGGGCCCGTCAAGGCGCGAAAGTAACAGCGATCGACCTCAACCCGGTTGCGGTCGCCCAGACGAGGCAGCGCTTTTCGGTTTTTGGACTTGAGGGCGACATCCGTCAGGTAGACGCAGAAAAGCTTCCTTTCAAAGACGGCGAGTTCGATTTCGTCTATTCATGGGGGGTAGTTCACCACACCCCAGGTATCCGCGCTGCAATTGGCGAAATGCATCGCGTCCTGAAACCGGGCGGTCACGCTGGCCTCATGTTGTACCATCGCCATTCGGTGCTGTCGAAAATCCTGGTTGGCTGGGAAGAGGGCTACGTCAACATGGAGCGACAGTTCCTCGACCGCCTCGAACTATCGAGCCGTTACGGCGATGGGGGGCGCCAGGAAGGTAACCCCCATACTTGGCCGGTGACGCCGCAGGAAGTCCGTCGTGATCTCATGCCTCAGTTCTCTGACCTCCAAATACGCATTCTCGGAACCGACGTGCCTGAGGCCATGAACACTTGGCTCCCCCAGATGGGGCGGCGGTTTCCCGTGCCTTTCACCAAGGCCCTGGCGCGACGGTGGGGCTGGAGCGTCTGGATGACCGGAGAGAAGCCAGCATGGTAGCGGCGGAAGTCGGACTTAAAGCACGCCTCAAGCGTCTGCTGGACGATCCCGTTAGCACGATCAGCCGACGCATGCGCGCGCAAAGGCCAGATGCCACGCAGCCCGCTCCGGCCTTAGATCTGTTCCATGCTTATGGCGGAAAATCACGGGCTGCGGGAATCGACCGCCTGCATCTATTTCTGTCGTTTGACTGCGACACTGACCTCGACATTGCTGCATCCACCGAGCTTCATCGATTCCTCGCCAGTCTCGGTATCAAGATGACCATGGCTGTCCCCGGCACACAGTTGGGTAATGGCGCAGTGGCTTATGGACGCTTGGCGGCTGCTGGTGTCGAGTTTATCAACCATGGGTTTTTGCCGCATGCGGCTTGGGAACATGATCGCTATGTGAGCGCGACCTTCTATCACGATATGCCCCAGGAGGCGGTGCGCGAGGACATAAGGCGCGGCCACCATGCCGTTCGGGACATTATCGGGAGCGCGCCGCTCGGCTTTCGCGCCCCGCATTTCGGCCATTTCCAGCAGCCAGAGCAGCTGGACCTGGTCTATGGCATGGCCCGCGAGCTCGGCTATCGATACTGCTCAACGACCAGTCCTACGGCAGCCTATGATCGCGGACCGATCTATGATGTGGGCGGACTAGTTGAGCTGCCGACCTCGGGTTCAGTTCGGGCGCCCACCACGATCCTGGATTCCTGGACCTATCTGACTGACAGGCGTGACTACGTGCTGGCGAACGACTATGCAGAGCTGATGATGGAAACCGTCGACGTTCTCCTGGCCAACAATATTGCCGGTATCATGTCGTGGTATGCTGATCCGGCACATGTGATCGGGCAGGCGCCCTTCGAACGGGCCATGCGGCACATTGCTGAATGCAAGATCGGTTCACTGATGGGGCGCGAGGCAGCAGCTCTGGGCCGCCGTCGATGATCTGATATGGCCACGACACATTTCAATAATTGATCGCGCGCAAGGCGAATTGACGGCAATAGAGATCGGGCGCCTTCATGTGTGGTATCGTCGGCTGGATTGGCAATGTGGAGGAGGTCGGTGAAGCCGAAGCGCGGCTGCGCCGGATGACCGACACTATAGTCTATCGCGGTCCTGACGACGCGGGCGTTCATGTCGAGGGCACCCTGGGTTTTGGTTTTCGACGCCTGAGCATCGTCGATATCGCTGGCGGCCACCAGCCCATGTCTAGTGAAGATGGGCAGATATGGGTGATGTTGAACGGCGAGGTGTACAACCACGAGGCGCTGCGCCTGCAATTGCGCCAAGAGGGATGCACCTTTCGCACCGGTTCGGATACCGAAGTGCTCCTCAAGATGTACGAGCGCGAGGGACTGGCCGCTTTCCAGGAAATGAACGGCATGTTCGGTGTTGCCATCTGGGATGGACGCCAGCAATGCTTGCACCTTGTTCGCGATCGGCTTGGCGTCAAACCACTCTACTATGCCCCTATCAAGGGCGGATTGGTTTTCGGTTCGGAGATCAAGGCAATCCTGGCCAGCGACCTGATCGCTCAAGATGTCAATCATCGCGCCATTTGGGACTACCTCACGTTCCGTTATGTTCCAGCGCCGGAAACAGTGTGGACGGATGTCATGAAAGTGCCGCCAGGTCATGTCCTGACCATCGGCGCTCACGAAGCGATGCCGCGGCTCGAACGCTGGTGGGCCATGCCGATGGCCGCGCCGACCCGCGCTGCCGAAAAGTCAGACAGCGTCTACGAGCAGGAATTCGCCAGCCTGTTTGAAGATGCGGTGGCCTTGCGCATGCGCGCCGATGTTCCAGTGGGGATTATGCTCAGCGGCGGTCTTGATTCCAGCGCCGTGGTCAGCGCCGCGCGCGCGACCACCGACAAACTGATGACCTTTTCGGTGTCCTTTGCTCAATCGCCTGAAAACGACGAAACGCCCTACGCTCGTGCCGTTGCGCAGTTTTTTGATACCGAGCACCATGAGGTGACCATCACTGCGCGTGACTTTATCGATTTCCTGCCCGATCTTGTCGGTTATGCTGACGAGCCCATGGCCGATCTCGCGTCGGTGCCACTTTATTACGTCGCCAAGCTGGCGGGTCAGCACGTGACCGTCGCGCTGTCCGGCGAAGGCAGTGACGAAATCTTTGCCGGCTACAATTTCGAGGAAAAAGCCGAAATCTGGGATCGGGCGGCTACCGCCAGGTCAACATTGCCCGGCTGGTCCCAAGGACGTTTGGGCGCCATTGTGGCGCGCCTGTCTGCGGGTTTTGCGCAGCAACGGACCGATGCCCGGCTCATTGCCGATCAACGGATGATGGACGAGCCGATCTCCATGACAAATTATTGGTCATCGCGTGAAAAAAAACAGCTCCTCAAAGGCGCTCAAAATTGGCCGGACAGTTTCGACCGACCCCGGCATTTGCTGGCCGCATTGGGTGAGCAGCCGCCGCTGAACCAGGCCCTTTACCTCTACTCCCAAGATTGGCTGGTCGAGGACCTGTTGATGAAGGCTGACCGGATGTCGATGGCAAATTCGGTAGAGCTGCGCACCCCCTTCCTCGATTATCGTCTAGTCGAATGGGCTGCTGCCTTGCCGGTTCGCTTGAAGGCTGGGCCTGGGCCCGACGGCGCTTACCGCTCCAAGGAAATTCTTCGCCGCTACGCCCGGTCTCGGCTGCCGCAGGACATCGTTGACCGACCCAAGCAGGGGTTCCCAGTGCCGGTCTATGGCTGGCTGGCAAACGAGATGAAGGATTGGGCTCATGACATGCTGCTTTCGCCTGCCGCCCAGGTGGCTGAGTGGTTTGTCCCTCAGGCTCTGGCGGCAATCGTCCGTCAAGGCACGGACCCTTCTGCGAGCATGATCGATCAGCATCGTTTGTGGAATGTCCTCATTCTTGAACACTGGATGCGCCGATGGCTGCCGTGAGGTTAAGATTGCTCGCTCTTTCCTGGACCATGCCACCGCTGGTGTTCCCCCGCTCGCTGCAGATTTCGCGCGTCTTGCGGGCACTCAAGGATCGCGGTTGCGAGACGACGGTTGTGACGATCGAGCCCGACGCAGAACCCCAGGCCACGCTCGATCCTGTGCTTGAGGATTTCTATAAAGGCGCTTACCGCTGTCTCTTCGTCGAGCTCCGCGAAGAGGTATTGCCCAGCCCGTTTTGGCTGCGCGCGTTGCGACGCATCAGGCAGCCCGCTGATGTGCGGACAGACAACTGGATCCGGCGCGCTGGAAAACGCCTGCGCATGGAACTGGCGGGTGGCACCTATGATGCGCTGATCACTTTCGCCCAGCCATGGATTGACCACACCGTCGGTCTGACCATCAAGCGCAAATACCCCGACCTGCCCTGGGTGGCCCATTTCAGCGATCCCTGGGTAGACAGTGCCTATCGTCATTTCGCCAGTGATGAAGAACGCACTGCTGCGATGCAGCAAGAGCGAGCGGTGATCGGCCAGGCCGACGCCGTCGTCTTTATCAATGAGCACACCGCCGACCTGGTGATGGCAAAGTACCCCTCTGTCTGGCGCGAAAAGGTCCACATCATTCCGCATGGTTATGAGACCGATCTGCTGTCGCAGTTGCCAGCGCCGTTGTCGCGCGTGTCGGCTATGCGAGTCGTTCACACGGGCAATTTCTATGGCCATCGCAATCCTGATCTAGTCCTGCGGGCCGCCAAGGCCTTGTCAGACAGGCTTGGCCCGGATGCACGGCTAGAGTTCATTTTTGTCGGCAATGCCAGTGAAGCGCTCCGGCAGACCGCCACCGATATTGGCGTGGACGACATTGTGACGTTCACGGGTACCAAGTCATACTTGGAAAGCCTACAAATCGCCCGATCGGCTGATTTGCTTTTGGTGATCGACGCGCCGGCCGATACGAGTGTGTTCCTGCCCAGCAAGATCGTGGACTATCTCATGCTCGAACGTCCCATCCTGGGCGTGACGCCGCAACGCGGTGCGTCCGCCGAGGTCTTGCACAAAGTGGGCTGTCCAGTTGTCGATCCCGAGGATTACGAAGGCATTCTCGAGGCATTGATCAAAGCCTTTGATAATTGGCAGGCCGGGCAGCCTGCTGCAGCGGTGCCGCTGCGGGAGGCCGCAATGAAATTCAATATCGATCATGTTGCCGGGCAGTTCGAGACGGCGATCCAGTCTTCTCGTAGAACGGGAGGCCGTTAAGTGCGATCGCCGTCGTTGCTATCGCTCGATGGCGTCAGCGCGATTTTGGACGAACGGGCCGGACCGCGCAGCACCGCGGTGACGCTAGTGTTATGGAACGCAGAGCCAGGCTTCGCGGAGGCCCTGCTGGCCCGATCTGATGTTGCTAGTGTCATACTGACGGGCAATGGTCGGGTACCGGCGGTGAGCCATCCGGAGCGATGCGGATGGTGGGATCCCGAGACTGAACAACTCGTACTCCCTACCGTTATGGCGTCGGAAATGCATTACTTCGTACCCGGAGGTCACTGGCCATTCGGTATCCAGTCGACCTACCATCTGCTGCTTCGTAAGGTCTGGCGCGTAGTTCTGCACGATATCGATTTTGGCACTTTCCGGACGAACATGGCCGCATTGCTGCTAAACGCCCTGTCGCGGTCCGGCAGTTATCGCTTGTCCCGAACCACGATCGGCAAACGACTTTATCGAGTTACTTCGGCGCCAGCGGTAAATGCGATACGCCGCAGGATAAACCAGGCAAGAGACACGTCAGACGCCAACCGTGCTGGAATAATGCTTGTGGCTGGATCTCTGGGGCCGGGTGGTAGCGAGCGTCAAACGGTAAATACCCTGTTGGGTCTTTCGGCCGCCGGCATCAGCGACCTGTCCCTGCTACATGCCCACGGGCTTGTTCCGCCGCATGATTTTTTTCATCCGGTTCTGAAGGAAGCGGGTATCACCTGTCTGCATCTGGAGGAGGCGACTGCGCGGGCCTCTTCGTATCAACTGCCGCCGGACCAGCGTGCGGTATTGCTCGCGATGGGTCGCCTGGGGGTGCGTCGCGATATCGTGCTTTCGTATTTGCGAATCTTCCGGGAAAAACGCCCCGAAGTCGTGCACACGTGGCTCGACGACATCAATGTGACCGCTGGTATCGCGGCTGTTTTGGCGGGTGTGCCAAAGGTGATTATCGGCGGTCGCAGCCTGGCGCCCGATCATTTTCCATTCCACCAAAGCTACATGCGACCCATTTACCGCATTCTGGCAGAGCAGCCCAATGTGACGATTATCAACAATTCGGCGGCAGGGGCCCGCGACTATAATCGCTGGGCTGGTTTGACGTCAGACGTTGAGGTTATTCGCAATGGTTTTGTCTTCGACGAAGTGAACGTTAGCAATGATTTGATTGCCAAGGACTTGCGTAAGATTGCGGGGGCCGACGCCAATGCCCAACTCGTCGGGACCGTCATGCGGCTGTCGGCGGAAAAACAGCCGCACTTGTGGCTCGATATCGCAGCAAGGGTGGGTAAGTCCCGGCCCAACACGCACTTCGTGATCATGGGCGATGGTCCCCTGATGGGTGAGCTGGCAAACAGAGTCGACGCTTCGGAGTTGAAAGGGCGGGTCAGCTTTCTGGGCCGCCGTCAGAATGCAGCGAAGCTGCTGGCCGGACTGGATGTCTTCTTGCTGACGTCGTCGGTTGAGGGTCTGCCGAACGTGGTGGTGGAAGCGCAGTCGGAGGGGGTACCCGTGGTCGCCTCCGACGTAGGTGGCGTCGGAGAAGTTTTCGTTGATGGTCAAACAGGTCTTCTAGTGCGCCAAAGGAGCGCAGACGCATTTGCCGACGCCGTTTTAAAAACACTCGCCGATTCTGGCATGCGGCAGCGCGCCCATGAGCAGGCCCCGGTATTGATGCGGCAGAATTTTTCTGTTGATCGCATGATCGATGAGACGCTCAAAGTCTATGGATGGGAGCCAGTGATATGAGGGCGACTTGGCGCTGAACAATCATATCGTCTTTGTAATTGGCTCACTTGACTATGGCGGCGCGGAGCGTCACCTGACTCAGGTACTGCCTGCGTTGGCTGCGCGTGGATGGATCGTTGAAGTGCTCACGCTGTCGGCGCCCGGCGCGCAGGCACCGATACTTCGCGCCAAAGGAATAAGGGTATTGGCGCCACCGCTGGCACCCCGCCCCGGCAATATCTTTTATCGAATTGCCCGACTGCTGGTGGCTACTTTGTGGTTCGGTGCCCATATGGCGACTACTCGGCCCAACCTCGTCCACTTTTTCTTGCCCCAAGCGTACCTTATCGGCGGCCTGATGTCGCTGCTCACCGGTCCGTCCCTTCGGGTGATGAGCAGACGCAGTCGCAATTTCTACCAGCGGCGCCATTCGTGGATGGCCCGAATTGAGCGGCGACTGCACGGCCAAATGACTGCCGTGCTGGGCAATTCCCGCCCGGTTGCTATCGACCTTGCCGAAGAGGGAGTGCGACCGGAGCGATTGGGGCTGATCTACAATGGTATCGACCTCGAGCCATTCGAGAGCGGGCCTGCGGCGGCGACTGTCCGCAAAGCGTTGGGCATAGCAGAGGTCGAAGTGGTTTTTGTCGTGGTTGCCAACCTAATCCCGTACAAGGGGCATGAGGATCTGTTGCGCGCATTGGCAATTGCAGAGTTTCCTCAACCTTGGCGGCTCGTCTGCATCGGTCGCGACGATGGAATCCTGAACGGCCTCAGAACACTCGCCGCCCACTTGGGTATCGGCGGCCAGGTTCTCTGGATGGGCGCACGCACAGATATTGCAGCTCTCCTCCGAGCGGCCGACGTCGGTGTGCTCCCCTCGCACGAGGAAGGATTCTCCAATGCTGTCTTGGAGTACATGGCGGCAGGACTGCCAACTGTAGTCACTGATGTTGGTGGAAATTCGGAAGCAGTGGTGGATGGTCAGACTGGCTTCGTGGTGCCCGTCGGCGACCTGCGTGCCATGGCAGCAGCGCTGCGGCAACTCGCTGATCGCGATGTCCGACGCAGGATGGGCGGCGACGGTCGCACCAGGGCTGTGGCGGTCTTCTCACTGGATCATTGTGTCGATGACTACGACGGTCTCTACACAGCACTGCTTGCCAGTCTCGGAGTACCCGGGCATTTGAGGGCCGATCGATTGCTGCCAAACAAAAGGTTTGCAAGCATCAACACTGAAAAGGACGATTCTCGATGTGCGGAATAGCGGGCTTTCTCGACGGTCGAAAGACGATCTCCCCGGCCCAACTGGAACGAATCGTCCGAGACATGACTAATAAAATGGCGCACCGGGGCCCCGACGGCCATGGTACATGGGCCGATCCAGACTGCGGGATTGCATTGGGGCACAGGCGCCTATCGATCGTGGACCTGTCGCCGGCCGGCCATCAGCCCATGGCTTCGGCAAGCGGACGTTATGAGATCGTCTACAATGGCGAAGTCTATAATTTTCAGGATCTGCGCGCGGATCTTGAAGCAAAGGACGTCACGTTTCGTGGCCATTCGGACACTGAAGTCATTCTTGCTGCAATAGAACAGTGGGGTGTTTCAGAAACACTGACCCGGCTAATTGGCATGTTTGCGTTTGCAGTGTGGGATCGCAAGAACCGCGTACTCACTCTCGCGCGTGATCAACTCGGCATCAAGCCCCTCTATTGGGCGCTTGATCGCGGGTTGTTTCTGTTCGGTTCTGAACTGAAGGCCCTGCGCGCCCATCCCGATTGGAAGCCATCGATCGACCGCGATGCCGTCGCGGCCTACCTGCGCCACAACTACATACCGGCCCCATTTACGATCTGGGAAGGCGCACAAAAACTTGAGCCTGGTTGCATGCTTGAGCTGCGGCAGGATCACGAGCCGAAAATCCATCGCTATTGGTCGTTGGATCGGGCGGCGGCGGCGGCAGCCCGCAAGCCATTCACCGGCAGCGATAGTGAGGCCGAAGATGCGCTGGACGCCCTTCTGCGCGATGCGGTCAAGCGGCAGATGGTTGCCGATGTTCCGCTTGGCGCGTTTCTGTCTGGTGGCATCGACAGCTCCACTGTCGTGGCCATGATGCAGAGTCAGAGCGATCGGCCGGTGCGGACTTTTTCGATTGGGTTTAATGAGAGTGGCTATAACGAGGCAGACTATGCAAAGGCCGTTGCCAAGCATCTAGGTACCGACCACACTGAACTCTACGTTACGGCCGCCGAAGCACTCAATGTCGTGCCGCATCTGACGGAGTGGTACGACGAGCCGTTTGCGGATTCCTCGCAAATCCCTACCTACCTTGTTTCCAAGTTGGCGCGCCAAGACGTTACCGTAAGCCTGTCGGGCGACGGCGGCGATGAGAGCTTTGGCGGCTACAACCGTTATTTTTATGCGACCGAGCTCTGGCAGCGCAGCAAACGCGTCCCACCCATAGTGATGTCTTTAGCGGGTCAGGCGATTCAGGCAGTGCCCACCCAATGGTGGGATGCGGCGTCCGCACTCATCCCCAAAGGTCGCCGCCCCATCCAATTTGGCCAGAAGATGCACAAGCTATCTCGTACCTTCGGGCCGGGCGTCGAGAACGGCCAGGATGCAATCTACCGCAGCCTTATCAGCCAATGGCACGAACCGGACAAGGTCGTGATCGGCGGTCATGAGCACAAAGGTGTCCTATGGGACGAGGCCGTCAGCAAGCGCATTCCTGATTTCTTTGCGCGCATGCAATATTTCGATACGCTGACCTACTTGCCCGACGATATCCTGACCAAGGTGGATCGAGCCAGTATGGCCGTGAGCCTAGAATCGCGCGTGCCGCTGCTCGATCATCGTGTCGTGGAATTCGCGTTAAGCCTGCCTATGCACCTCAAATATCGCGACGGCCAAGGCAAATGGTTGCTGCGAAAGGTGCTGCAACGCTATGTTCCAGCCCAGATGATGGATCGCCCCAAGATGGGCTTCGGTATCCCTATTGACCGCTGGCTCCGCAACGAACTCTATGATTGGGCCAGTGAGCTCCTATCCCCTGCTGCCATCGCCCGACACGGACTGCTCGATCCTGAGTCTATCCAGATAGCCTGGGATGCGCATCAGACCGGCGAGGCAAATAACCAGTATCCGCTATGGACCGTGCTCATGCTTCAGGACTGGCTCAATCGCCAGTCGGCAGCCGACTAGCGCGCAGGCTCCGGCCCTGCTATTCAGATAGCTCTAGGAACCTGGATAGCACTATGAAGCTTTCGCACGAATGGGATAATTCTTCCGAAACCTTCAATCAAGAATACGACGACTATCAAAACAAACGCCGCAAATTCTGGGATAGCACGCCGGCAGCCGAACCAAAGCGGCTTGGGCGATATTACCACAGTCAGATCAAAAAAATCTACTCGCATCAGGTACCTGATGGGTCAACTGTGCTGGAACTAGGGTGTTCTAGCGGCGATCTTCTGGCTGCGATGAATCCATCCGCCGGGGTGGGCGTGGACTTCTCGGCCGCAAGAATTGACCGCGCTCGCCAGAAACATCCGGATCTAGAATTTGTGCTGGCAGATGCGCATGAACTTGATCTCGGCGACCGAGTATTTGACTACGTTCTGGTTTCAGAGCTTGTCAATGACCTCTGGGACGTTCAGACCATGCTCGAAAAAGTGCGGCCGTACTGTAGCCCCAAAACCCGGATCATCTTCAACTTCTATAGCCACCTGTGGAACCTGCCGTTGCGTTTGGCACGGCGGCTGGGACTGGCGCGGCCGAATTTACCGCAGAACTGGCTCACGCCGCACGACATGGAGAACTTGCTGCAAATTTCCGGCTTTGAGCCTCTGCGTCGGTGGGAGGAAATCATACTTCCACTGCAGGTGCCGGTCCTGTCAGATTTCGCCAATCGATACCTTGCGAAGATCGTGCCGTTTCGCTGGTTTGCACTAACCAACTTCATGGTGGCAAGGCCATGCCCGCGCGACTTGCCAAGCAATCCGACCGTTACGGTCGTTATCGCCGCGCGAAACGAATCTGGACATATTGAGGACTTGATCCGTCGCGTGCCTGAAATGGGCGGCGGAACGGAAATTGTGTTCGTCGAAGGCAACTCGACCGACGACACCTGGGACGCCATAGAGCGCGCCATCGCGGCTCATCCAGAAAAGAACTGTAAATTATTCAAACAGAAGGGAAAAGGCAAAGGCGATGCCGTTCGATTAGGATTTGAGGTCGCCAGCGGCGATATCCTGATGATCTTGGATGCTGACATTACGGTGCCGCCCGAGGACCTTCCGCGCTTCCATGCATTGATGGCCAGTGGCGCTGCTGAGTTCGTCAACGGCGTAAGACTTGTCTACCCGATGCAAGACGAAGCCATGCGCTTCTTGAATTTGCTTGGTAACAAGTTTTTCTCAAAAGCCTTCAGCTGGCTTCTCGGCCAGCCTATTCGTGACACTTTGTGTGGAACAAAGGTAGTGTGGCGCTCGGACTATGGGCGCATTGCAGATAATCGATCGTATTTCGGCGATTTCGATCCATTTGGTGATTTCGATCTGCTTTTCGGCGCTGCTAGGTTGAATCTCAAGATCCTTGAAGTTCCGATTCGATATCGCGCCCGACGGTACGGCGAGACCAATATCGAGCGCTGGAAGCACGGATGGCTGCTCCTGCGCATGGTGGCTTTCGCCGCCAGACGCATAAAGTTTATTTAGTTTCGCTTGTGACGCAGGGCAGCGCCTTGGATTGCTAAAGTCCTGGGTAATCAGTTACCCGATACATGCAACCGATTGCTTCATCCAGAAGCGATCGGACAAGCAGATTGGCGGGCGACAAGCCCGATGGCAGGCGCGGTCCGCGCCAGATTGTCTTTGACCTGGATTTTAGGACATATCCATGAGTTTCCCCTGGGGGGCCTCTCCCCCAATAGAGCGACATCTGCATTCAGACCTCGGGAGGCTTAGCGGCGTCTCGATGCAGACTCACGCCGCCTTTGCAACGTGTTCGTCTGCCCATGGGTTGGATCGTTCTACTCCTCAACGCCCCCTTACGGTGTCGTTTTCAACCCGGCTGGGTCAGGTTCCATGAGTTTCGGCAGTTGGCGAGCCTGGATAACAATTGCCGCCGGCGCAGCAGTCAGCGCCATCTTTCTTTGGTTTGCGTTGCGGCAGATAGAGGTCCAGGATGTGCTGGCGGCGTTTAAGACGGCCAACTATCTATACGTTCTGGCCTCGGCGGCAGCGCTGGTCGCAGGTCTGATGCTTCGTGCGACGCGCTGGCGCCTTATCGCCAACGCGCAGGCTTCCAAGCAAGGAAGCTTTATGCGGGCTACCTACATAGGCTCTCTGTCAAACATGGTTCTACCGGCCAGAGCTGGCGAGTTCATTCGCATCTTCACACTGGTTCGATTGACCGGTTCGCGATTGGTCAACTCGGTTGTCAGTTCCGTGATGGACCGACTAGTTGATATTATCATGCTGCTGATCGTAACCGCTGGCCTGTATTTTTTCATGCCCCGCACTACCGTCGTTGATAAGTGGCTCGGTACGATCGTGATCGTCGGCGGCGCGATAGTGGTTGGCGTGTTTATTTTGGCGGTGATCATGGGATGGGGACGGCGTTGGCTGACATTGCTGGCCGAGCGCCTGCTCAAAGGGTGGAAGCTGCGACCTGATGTGTTTTTCTCGGAATTGCACAACGAAACCAGGCAACTGCTGCGGGGCTGGAAGAGCGTCAAGCTGTTGTCAGTGGTGATACTCATTGTGGTGCTGGACTGCCTGGCCATTGGCGGGCAGCTACTGGCTTTTCATCTGCAACTGCCAGTTGTCGCAACGATCCTGCTTTGGGTTTTTCTGTCTATAGGGTCGATGCTACCCTCGGCGCCGGGTTATATTGGTGTGTACCAGACCGCCGCCATTTGGGGTCTATCCGTCTTCTACGTACCACCCTCGTCGGCTGTTGCAGTTGCCATCGTTCTCCAGGCCACCATGCTGGCGGTGACATTTTTGATGGTCGGGCCAAGTGTATTTCGACTTCTGAAAACAGCTTTGGAAGCCAGAAAAGGGACAAGCGGAAAATGAACACGCCGCCCGCCAGGACCATGGTCGCGTCCCTCGCAACGTTGTTTGTGTCGCGTGCAACTGGGGTTTTGTTGCGGACCATAGTTGCAACCTGCCTCCTGCTTTTGCTCCTCCAGATCGCTTTGGGCCTTTCCGGCCAGCAGCGCGTTCAGTCTTTCATGGGACCCTTCGTCGCTGAGGTAGAGGGCTCTGCGGCTTTTGCCGTACGCCTGAACGCTGACTTTCCAATGCGTTACATTCTCGGCACCGGCGGGGACACGTCCGATCACCCCTTTCGATCGAACAGTACAGTTACTGCAAATGGCGTCGCTCTTGGCCCGGCACATGCAGTTCACGACGATATCAGATCCGGCGCCAGCGGAGCGGGTGCTTTTAGTCACTGGAACGAACAGGTTATCTTTTCGCTGCCAGAGGGGATGAAGAACTCCGGTGCTACTGTCCTGAGCGTCGCCTATGGATGGTCGCTTCGAGATGAGTTCTTGGACCTAGTGGGAGTGACTCTTGCGTGCAGTCTTGCCTTGATTGCACTGCGTCTGGGAACGTTTTACCCGGGAGCATATAATGTACTTGCTCTAAGAAATGTCAGGGTGTTCATCGGGGCATCAGTGGTTGCGTGGACAATGGCTCTAGCTACTGCCGTTCTATATTTGGCCAGCATTGCCATCGGCTTCGTTGACGGCTGGTATCTGCCCAATACTGCCATTTTCTCCTACATTCCGTGGACGCGGCAACTGGCGACGCTGGAGCCATATGCCGCCCATGTGGTCCTGTATTATGCCTTGCTCGGCGTTGTCCTTACCTGGCTGTCTCCAAAGGGCTCGGAAGCGACTTCTGCCATGAAAGATTACGAGGAGCGCTGGATAGGACATTTTGGCCGTTATGGCCTTGTTGTGTTGATAGGACTGTTCCTGTTTTCGATCGGCGCGACCTGGGCCGGCATACCACGTACGCAGGACCTAAGCGGCAACGCTATTGCAGGCCTTGTGCCTTTCAATGATGCGACGGGACATTTTGCCGAAACATTTCATTCGGCTACAGAAGGCGCGTGGAACGACTTTGCCTCGCGCAGACCCTTAGCAGCCGCGCTGCGGAGCATGGGAATGCTTGTAGCCGGTCACTACAATACCGTGTTCTTGGCGTTTCAGACGGTGCTTCTGGCGATCTCGACCTATATCGCAACCCGGTCGGTGATGCGGTGGCGGGGATTTTGGGCGGGCAGCACCTTTTTGGGATTGTCCATCGTTCTGGTGAGGCCGTACCTGCCTTCCAACCTGACTGAGCCAATCGGCATCCTGTTGGCCATGGCCAGCATTCCCTATATCGTGCGCGCACTGGCGGGCGGGTCTCTCGCTGCGAAAGGAACCGGACTTTTCCTGACAAGCACATCCCTGAGCGTTCGCATGGGCAATATGTTCGCCATTCCGGCCATCGGGCTGTGGATGCTATTGACCAGTGAGCCCAGTTTGCGCGGGCGGCTGAAAACGCTAGCAGTATTCTTCGGCAGCCTTCTTGTCGTCGGCGCACTGACGTGGTCATTATCTCAAGCCTATGGCTCCAAGCAGGGCGCGGTTGGTTCCAATTTCGCTTATGTTTTCTGCGGGTTAACGCACAACGGTAACTGGACCACCTGCGAAGGCATATACGCAGCAGAACTAGCCGAAGCTGGTGGCAATGAAGCTGCGCGGGCACAGATACTCTACGCGTACGGCCTGGAGAATTTGATACACAAGCCAATTATGCTTATCGGGCGGCTCGCGCATAATGTCAGCGAACTAATCGAGTCCATGCCTAGCATCTTGCTGCGGGGCTACACAGGAGAACTCCCCGGTACTTTCCTGACGTTGTCGTGGTTTTTCGTCGCGGCCTTGGGCTTGGGACGTTTCGTTGGTAGCGGAGGAATGGCACGGAGCGAAAAGATTTTTTGGGGGCTGTTTGGCCTGAGCCTCGTTGGTGCAGCATCGATAATCTTCGCTGACGATGGCCTGCGCGTAATGTCCGTAAGCTATCCGGTCTTATTCCTTTTGGTATCCACGGGTTTCGCCTCCCGGACGACGAGCACGCCATTTGACGACGCTCCTCGATCGCTTCGTCTGGGACGATCGGCGTCGTGGGGGCTGATGTCGATCTTTGTGGTGGGGGCCTTTGTCGCACCCTGGGTGACGTTCCACTGGGATCTGGTCGGGGCGCGCGCTTTGGCTGCGGAAAAGTCGCCGCCTGAGGAGGTATATCTGTCCTCGCGGTATATGAGCGGCTTTTTGGTGGTTGCGGATGACCTGCAGAACCGCAAGGACGTACCGACCATTGGCCTCTCCAACTTCCGCCAGATCATCACCAACTCCCACATTGAGCAATACGGAAAAATCGACACTCCCGAGCCGCCATTTGCGGTGGTCGCAGCTCCGGGCCTTGTGGCCAATGGAGGCGCGCTATTGATCATCCCCGAGAACATGTTTGTTGACCGGTCTGTGTTCGGGTGGAATGTGACCTATTCCGGTGGCACCAGTTTCCGCCTTGTCGATAAGGCGACACCAATCTCGACACGGCCCTGACCACTGTCCAGCTGATGAAAATTTCCTGAGGGTTCCGACTGGGCACGATGTTCTAGCTGTCACCATGCGGGATGGCGGGATCACACGATGACCATTGCCACGCAATTGATACTCGCGCCATCGCGCGACAGTCTGGCAATATCAGCCACGGAGAGCTCGGGAGCGCCGGGACCGAAGTTGCGCTCGTCAAAAAACACATACCCCAGGCTTGTGAAAAATCTCAGGAATTGATCGAGGGAGGCCCCGCGCTCTTCCAGTACGTAAGGAGAGACTTCCATTACAAAAATCGGGCGGTCGCGCTCCATCACTTCTGACGCGCCAGCAAGGACCTGACATTCGAAGCCGTCAACATCGATTTTGACGAGGTCGACATGCCCCATGCTTTTGGATGCAACAAGCGCATCGACCGAAATACTGGTTACACCGTCTGTGGCCATGGGCTGACCCAGATGCTTCTCATGCAGCTCAGCGCCGCCACGCAACGGCCAACTTGAATATACTGCAACAGGGGCGCTGGTAGCTTCTTTAGGGCCAAGAAAAGCCTGTGCGGTGTCCACGCGCTTGGCGAATTCCGGATTCAGCGCCAAGCTCTGTCGAAGCTTGCCAATGGCAAAGGTTGTCGGCTCGACAGCGAGGACCCTGCCGCTTTCCCCTACCAGGCTGCCCATCAGCAGGGCGTGAACGCCAACGTTGGCGCCAATATCCAACACGGTCATGCCCGGCTTTACCAGCTTCTGAAGTGCGGTTGTTGTGCTTGGCTCGTAGCGGCCAATATAGATGGCGAAGTCAATGCCCTCGCTGAGATCAAGGGCGTACTTTACGCCATTCCTGACCACGGTGGCGTTGTCACCGCGCCCCACCACGGCTCGGGCAGCATGCACCCCGGTATAGGCCAGTTTGGCGAGTGCAATTTTATGCGCGGTCTTCATCTGCTGTTTTTCCTCTGGCTGACAGTATCTACTGTCCTGCGGCCGACCTTGGCAATCCCGTGTGGCAGAAGTTGCATCCCAAATCAGTTTCGCCTAGGTCGCTGCCAGCAGCCGTCAGATAGTGCGGCGTATAATTAAATCCGGTAATACTGGCCCCTGTCACCGGTCACTGTTCTTCCGGCAAATGAGTGGCGTTCAACCGGGCGGCCGGCGAACACTCAACGTCACTGCACCGTCCACTACGCTCCCATCACCGATATCATCCTTGCATTGATGTTGCGAACGTTGAAACGCTCTTCGGCGAGCTGGCGGCTTCGGTGCCCTTTTTCGGCAATTGCCAGAGGGTTCTCGATGAATTTCAGCATCGCTATCTCCAGCGCCTCCACGTTTCTTGGCGGCACAAGATAGCCGTTCATGCCATCAATGACCGTCTCGCGACAGCCCGGTACGTCAGTAGTGATAACGGCCCTGCCTGACGCCATCGCCTCCTGGGTGCTGCGCGGGACGCCTTCACGATAGGAGGGCAGCACGAAGACGCTGGTCTGTGCCAGCCAGGGGCGCATGGCAACATATCCGGGCCACTCTACTATTCCTTCGGCGACCCAATTGCGCACCTCCTGTTCGGGGATCGCAGATGGGTTTGAGTCCAAACTGCCAAGCAGCAGAAAACGCGTATCTGGATGGGTCGATTTCACCCGCCGGGCAGCCTCTATATACTCTCGAATTCCCTTTTCACCGAGCAAGCGCGCGGCAAGGGTGAAGGTGACGGGCGAATGGAAGGCAGCCATTTCTGGCCAGTCGCCGAGATCAACCCCGGTGCCGTTGATCAAACTGATCTTGTTCTGTGAAACGATGTTGCGCGATACGAACTCGTCCGCATCGTCCGCGTTCTGCATGAACACGATATGCGCGCCGTATAACGAGACGCGGTAGAGCAGTCTGGCGATCATTTGTATCAGTCGATCCCGAACCGACTCATTGGCAGAAAATGCATAGCCAAGCCCTGTGATCAAGGCATATCGCCTGGCGACGCCGGTCGCAGCGGCGACCACAATCCCGTAGACAACCGGCTTGATCGTGAAAGCCAGGATCAGGTCCGGCTTAACGTCTCGCATAACACGCCAAAGCTGCATGATATCGCGAAGGTCATGGAATGGATTGACGCCGGTTCGTGATAGGGCAACGTCGACGGACTCAACCCCGATGGCCCGCAGTTGGGACCGCAGGTCGGCGTCGAAGTTGGGTGCCAGTGCATATACCTCGTGCCCTCGCTGCTTAAGATCCTGCATCAGCTGAGAGCGAAAATTAACAAGAGAAAACGCCTGATTCCCAAACACAAGTATACGCATTTCCGCTTGTCTTGCCTGATTGTCACCTCGCAATTTCCATACGCCCGGTGATGATTCGATATAAGGATGGTAGGATACAGGTGGAGTACGCTCTTACACCGCAACGGCCCGCCCTGTCTCCACTGCAAATCGTGCATCAGGCAAATGCGGTCCAAGCCAAAAGTTGGCAGCTGTGAGAGTTGCTTTTCGAATTCTCCTCGGGCACTAAGCAGTATAGCTTCACCCATTCTAAGAGACCTAAATGACCGTGCTCGTGACCGGCACTGCAGGATTTATTGGCTTCCATACCGCTCGGCGTTTGCTAGCCGATGGCAAGAAAGTGATCGGCTATGATGTGGTCAATGCCTATTATGACCCTGCCATAAAGGAAGCCCGGCTGGCACTGCTGCGGCAGTCATCGGATTTCGTTGAGGTGCGCGAAGACCTTACGGACAAGGCGGCACTCGGCCAGGTATTCGCAGAGTTTGAGCCTCGCCAAGTGGTTCATCTGGCGGCGCAGGCGGGCGTTCGGCACTCTATTGAAAACCCTGATACCTACATTGCCAGCAATATAGTTGGCTTTGGCAACGTCCTGGAATGCTGCCGTCATCACGAGGTCAAGCACCTCGTTTATGCATCAACCAGCTCGGTTTACGGTGCCAATAGTGCCCAGCCGCTTTCTGAGCGGCAGGGCACCGCCCACCCCCTAAGCCTCTATGCAGCGACCAAAAAGGCCAATGAAGCCATGGCGCATTCATATGCCCATCTCTTCGGACTGCCCTGCACCGGCCTTCGTTTCTTCACTGTCTATGGGCCTTGGGGGCGACCGGACTTGGCGCTATTCAAGTTCACCAAGGCGATGCTGGCCGGCCAGCCCATCGATATTTACAATCATGGCCAGATGCAGCGTGATTTCACCTATATCGATGATATTGTGGAAGGAATTGTGCGCGTTCTGGACAAGGCACCAACAGCGGACGCTGAATGGAGTTCGGCAGAACCTACCCCCGACAGCAGCGGCGTTGCACCCTATCGCATCTACAATATTGGTCGTGGAACGCCGGTGCCCTTGCTCGACTTCGTCAAGGTCTTGGAAAAAACGCTGGGGATGAAGGCTCAAATCAATATGATGGAGATGCAGCCCGGCGATATCGCCAGCACGAAGGCAGATATCAGCGCTTTGCAGCGCGACACGGGCTATATCCCGGCCACATCGGTCGACGTCGGCGTACCCAATTTCGTTGCCTGGTATCGAGACTATTTCAAGGTCTGATGCACAGAACTAAGGGGCACAAGATGCAACTCGAAGACATGAAGCTCGCCATTATCGGTCTTGGCTATGTTGGGTTACCGCTGGCGGTCGAGTTCGGCAAGAAGCGGCGGGTGATAGGCTTTGACATCAATCAGCGTCGTATCGAAGAGCTACGCCAGGGGCATGACAGCACGCTCGAGGTTGAGGCCGACGAACTTCTGCTGGCACGGGAGCTTGAGTTTTCGTTCGATCCTCAGGAACTGAAGGCGTGCAACACTTATATCGTGACAGTGCCAACCCCTATCGATGAACACAAGCGCCCCGATCTGACGCCCTTGTTGCGAGCCAGCGAGACCATCGGCAAGGTGTTGAAACCTGGCGACCTGGTAATCTATGAATCGACCGTCTACCCTGGCGCCACGGAGGAGGATTGTGTGCCGGTCCTCGAGCGGGAATCGGGGCTGCGGT
>TARA_R110002020_G_scaffold282188_5_pt1 | contig 28184 bp, 36 predicted proteins | sample TARA_R110002020 | Tara Oceans TARA_R110002020 (sample SAMEA4396489) | marine metagenome | biome: Westerlies Biome; feature: [MES] marine water layer (ENVO:01000295) within the mesopelagic zone...; material: water (ENVO:00002006), including particulate matter (ENVO:01000060) such...
ACCACTATCTCACCTTTCGTTTGTGCGAATCAAGGATTCAATTCTCGATTTAACCATTTTTCTTCCAACATTTGAGATTCGCCTTCTCCATCAATCCAAGTCGCATACCAATAAAAATCATAATGTGTGTTGTTTGAATCAGTAAAATTAGTTATTGTAATGAAATGATTATCTTCAACCCATCCTTGAATATAATGGACTCTTGTTTCATATAAAATAGGTTGTGCAGAAGTATTATTTGCTGAACCAATTTCATAAACCAAAAATTGCACAGAAACATTGTAGCCATCAAGGTCATTATCATCATCTCCACAGTCAAGGTCATAACCTACTTGAGCATGAGTAGCATTTGTAGCGAATCCCATCCAATAAAGGTTAATGTCGCAATATTCAGGCTCTTGTTCAACTACATCAATTCCCCAAAACATTACTTGTTCCTTCTGTTCTCCTTCAACAGTAGCCGTAATTCTTGGAATCCATGAATTGCCTATTGCTACACCATCAAATATATGAGAAATATCTGTGGTGGAATCTCCCATAACTGTTGTATCATAGGTATAATTTTCTGCATAACCATTTTGGAATAAATCAATTTCAACAAATATATTTTCTCCTTCGCAATTTGTTGGGGCTACTTTGAAGGCTACAAGAATTGCATCTTGTTCCTCATCTTCAGCGACATGACCTCTATAATGATTTTGGATTTCAATTTCACAAGGCTCATCAGGCGGGTATTCACAAGAGCCATCATTATCAGTAGCCATAGAATCATAATTCGTAGCCTCCGAGTCTGTGCAACCATAAATGGGTTGGGCTTCGATAGTAATGGTGTGTGCAATTTGTTTTTCATCTAAAATATCGCCACTCAATAGTAGCACTACCTTTGGTTCGTATGAGCCTTCATCCACCGCATCCCATGTGTGATGAACATAATCTGCCCCATCAGGGTCAGAAACTACGCCACTCTCCCAAGTAATGTGTTCATATTTTATGACGCTTGGATTATTATACTCATACAATCGCCAAACAATTTCAAATTGTTCTGAATCGCAATTACGCTCTCCTTGAACAAGTGCTACATCTGCACTAATTTTAACTGCATCATTTTCATCATCCTCCTCTAAAAGATATGCTTGTTCGTTAATCAAGTAAGCATCACAAAGTTCGGGTTCTTGATAGTCAATAGTGATAATTTGGCTTTGTGGTAAGAAATATTCATCCCCATGTTCACAACTCCCATCTTCACAATCAACAGTATGAAACTCCACCCTATAATGATATTGTCCTTGTTCCAAATCAAAGTATGTGTGTTCAACAGATACCTCATTAGTGAAGTCTTGATTTCCAATCATGGTATCCTCTATCATTTCCCCCTCATGGAATAGTTGAATGATAAAATGCCCGCTAATGAACTCAATATCACAATACTGATAATCAATGAAAGTAAATCTCACTTCTAATTGATTCTCAAATGAATATCCATATTCATCATAAAACCATTCAGGAGAGCAACCATCATCATAACCATTTGATTCATCTCCGCCAAAAATATCAATCATCCCGAAACTTTCCATAGTTCCTCCTGTGAGGAGTAAAAATATAGGAATCAAGGTAAGCCCTATCTTTTTGAGATTTTCTGCCTTTCTTTGGACTGATTCAATGGCTCTATCAACAATATCACCCTCAAGTGTTGTTTTAACTTCAACAACAGTTTCGTTTTCACCTCCATTGAGGACTGAATTATCTTGGATGTCTTTACTGATATTTTGAACCGTAGCAATTAGTTCTGCCGCACCCTTAAGTTGTTCCACAAGGTCGGCAGGTTCATCTGTATGTGAATTGTTTAATTTACCATCATCAAGTAAATCTGTAAGGACATCCTCGTAATCTCTTCCTGTGAGTTCGGAGAGTTTTTTGGCTCTATCCTCCACATTATCAAAGTCCTCGCCTTCTCCATCCATATTCAGGATATTACCTCTCGGAGATTTAATGGTTTCGCTTATTCGCTCTTTTCATCAAGAACTTCTTCAACCTTATCAATGACATCTTCAACCTTATCGGCAAGTTCTTCATCAATAACATCTGCCTTCTCAAGAGCATCAACTACGCCTTCTGCCGCCTTCATAAATGAGGTGTATCCTGATGCGGCAAAGAGGAATGCGATAGATGCCGCAATTGGGGCATAAACTGATACTTCATCAACTTGCGACATAACGACTGAGGCAAGAGTGGTGGCTGAAATTGCGTGTTGTCTGACATCTTCAAAATTAACTGACATGACCTACGGTTGGTGTTCTTCTATGTTAAACCTTTCGGACACAATCTTTATTACTGTGGAGGCAATAGGATGGCTATGAATCCGCATAAGCCTCTCAATACATATCTTAGGTCGGCAAACGGTTTCAAACAAAAAAAGTTATTCAAAAGGTTGCTTGAGGATAGGGATGAGGGTGCATTCATTATGAAGAATACAAAAGGATTTGAAATCGTAATCCCTGCACATTTTTTTGAGTCAGCATATAGGAGAGTTAAAAATATCAATTCCCATAAACCGTTGTCTGCTAAATATTTCTCTCAATATGAAATAAATCGGCTTCAATCATTTATCAGATTGGCTGAATCAAAAAACCAATATAGAGTTTTTGATGGCTACACTTTGAATCGAACCTATGGATTGGGAACAATTCAGTTAATTCTTGATGTTGCAGATTCAGCCACCAAGCAAAGAAAGCATTTATTGAAAAGAATGAATCGGCTTACAGATTCTAAGAAGTTGGCGTTGAAGAAAGGACTTGTGGATGTAGCCCTCCGTCATAATCGAGCAAGAGTGATGGAAATGACCTATCAAGAAGCATTAGACGACCAAAAACTAAAGTTCTCTTCAAGAGCGAATCGGTATCCATTTGTTTTTTCAATTTTGAAAAACAACCCGAATAGAGTTCTTATCAACACAGTATATATGAAGGGAGATATTTACCCATTGAATACTTTGATTGTTCTCGGTATTTAATCAAGGATTGAATCAAGTTCATACAACCTATTTAATCTTACTTCGCAATCAACTAATTCGCTAATGTGGTTTTCATCAAATCCATGAAAATGATAAGCAAAATGCCCATAATCACTATCTTTACACCCATCCAATCCTCCCTCTATTTGACACTCATCAGTATGTCCTGAGATAAGTAAATATTTGACATTATTTTGTTTTTTTATCAATTTCAAAGTTTGTGAAACCTTATTTTTAGAGAGGTGGATGAATACCTCTTTAATTATGCACAAGTCAAAATCTTGTTTAGGAAATGTTTCCGTAATATTGTGATGTTCAAAATCTAAGTGTGGGAAAACAGATTTGTTATGTTCAACTAATGGTTTTGAAATATCAACACCTGTGTAGGAGATTTGAGGATTAGCGGAAAGAAATGGAGAGATATAATTCAAATCCCCACACCCTACATCAACTATTTTTTTGATATTTTTTTCATTGACTATTTTTTGTAAATATTTCAAAAAATCTTGATTAACACTTCTTTTTGAGCCTCCGCCACATATACTCTCTCCTCCTGATTGATGAAACTCTTGCGAGTCAGTTCTATTGGGATTATAGATGTTGGTAAAATGATACTCCATTTCAGACATTTGGTTAAAGTGTCTAATACTTTTCTCCATCCTTTTGATATGCTCATCAATATCCATAATTTTTCATTTTTATTCACCTACTTAAAGCATTACTCTTTTTGTGTCAAAACGAAAACTTTGAAAGAAACCAAAGGTATTATAAGGGATAAGAGATAAACTCACAGAAATTGGTTATTTTTTATGATTTTTTGATGTCACTAATTTTGCCTGAAACTACTGCTACACAGTTTGTAGTTATGGAAAACGCTATACTGCGAGCAATAACCTTATTTACAAAATGAATTAGCGCATCAGGGCCATCATAAAGAGGCATAAACTACTGCTACACAATTTGTTGTAATAATTAAGTTTGAAATCCCATGCTTGAATAGTTGAGAGTTCTTGTCTTAGGATTTGTGGAGTATAGGGCTTTGTATGTAGGGTATCGTTTGCTTCCAAGCCTGAAAAGATATTGAGTATAAACTTTTTGTCCTCCTCTCATTACTTCTTCAAATCTATCTGACAATTTGATGTTGAAGTCAGTCCAATTTAGTGTTCTCCCATTCAAAAAACTTGTTGAAGATTGCCGAACAAAAATCATCATATCTTCGGAGTTAAGTCGCACAGGAACGATAAAGACAAATCTCCCTGCACTATTTAGACTTTTAATTATTACCTTTTGGGCGTTCCAACCTTGCTTGTGAGTGTTTTTTTGTTTCAGTTCGTAATTTTTATAGGGGCGAGGTTTTTCATCATTAAAAAATTGGTAAAGCGTGAAAGGTTTGATGTTGGGGTCTATATTATTTTCATTAACTGAAAACTTTTGGGTCGGTTCGTTGAAAATTGCGGGAACGGCTAAAGAAGGTAATTTGAATGTAATTTTATTTGTGTAGTTTGGCTTGGTTGCACCAAATAACGAGTTCAGATACCCATACACTCTATCTTTCCTAATATTCCCATAACTATCGTAAAAATCCCCAATTGGAGGTAGGGAGATAGAACTCATTTTGTTGAATCGTTCTTTTTGAATGTTAAAGGTTTCAATACCGATAATTTCTCTTCTTCAACTTTCTCGCCATTTTTCTTGCTTGCTGAGGGGGCTTAATTGCCCATTTAACGGCATCCACCCTCAAAGCCTCCTGAGTCATAGGCTGATTGAATCTTCTAAGCATAACAGTCATTAAACTGCCTTTCCTGACGATTCCTACTACTGCATCACCGTTGCTTTCCCAAGAGGACTCATCAGTTTTCCGAATCCCATCGAGAGTCATAGCAACAATCGCAAAATCTCTCATAGAGTTGTTCTCCAATCTGTTCCACTTCGTCATAATCGCATTGATTACTTGAGCCTTCTCACGCCCTGAAAGTCTGATATTCATTCTATCAAAAGAATGTGAATTGATTTGCATGGTCGCCATAATTAAGCCTCCATTGATTTCAAATTGACAATATCATCAATCGCCCAACCATTTTCAGCGAAGTAGGATTCATAATCAGCCTCACCTAAATTGTTTTTTTCAACGCCAAAAAGAGCCATTGAAAGTTTAACATAAGGAGATAATCCTGAAGGTCTAAGCCATTGATACGATTGGTGGGTATCCCATTGAGCCAATCGCTCTCTCCTCTTATCAGTATGTTGGATATGGTGAGGTGCAATTGTCTTTCCAAGTGGGAAAATAGTTGTCATATTTAAGCCTCCACATATTCTTCATAAATCCATTCTTCTGTTTCAATTCTAATCTTTAGTTCACTCATTGTTTGCACTCTCCTTTGGTGGGTTGTAGTCTAAGCCACATGACTCGCATATTAAAGTCTTTCGATTGACATTACATTGTCGGATGCAACCACTCACTCAGAAGCCTCCTTAGATTCATGCGATTTATCCTTGAGTAGTTTTCTTGCACAGGGGCAAGTAGCCCCCATAGTTTCTTTGACATAACTTTGGATAGCCTCTTCTTCGGTATCATAATAGTCCAACGATTCTCGGATATGGTCTGCCCAATAATCAACGGCTATTTCTCGGATGGTGTTGTAATCCCATGTGTGTTGTTTAGCCTCTCTATATCCATATTTTCGGACATCATTCTTGATATTTCCACACCCTTTCGCATGGATTTTCAAAGACCAAAAGTAATTTCGAGTCTGTGGGAACTCCCCATATACAACTGTAAAGGTCATGCTTTCACCGCCTTTGATTGTTGATAATCAAGAATAACCATCCAATCAACTAATTTATGGTGTAGGCATCTCTTACCAAATCTTGTGTTTGTTTCTTTTGCATCTATGCAGGTGCAAATTGTTGGGTCTTGGTTTAGTTCTTCTTGAGCGACTTTTCCCAACTCTTTCAGGCTCTTTTCATAGTTCGGTGTGGGTTGTTTCATTGTTTTCCCTCAGTATATATTAGGAGTCCATCACTTATTAAAGTTGGGGTCATTTGTGCATAATCTAAAGTCCAATTCCCTTTTTTGCATAATTCAACGACCTTAGTTTATTTGATATGGTTGTATTAAGTGGTATTTTGTAGGCTTGATAATTAGAATCTAAAGAAGGCAAATCGCTAATTGTTGCTAAATAGAATATCAATCTCCGAATATGAGAATAATCATTTAATACATTTCCACTTATTCCATCAAACCAATTCCCTCCATTTTGACTCTTCCAACAAATCCCATCAACTCCATTAGGGCAATTTTCACTCATATCAAAACTAATCTCAAAAAAATCATCATCAACACCTTCCGAATCATAAAGTTTAACAAGATTTATCTCAGTTGATGTGTAAAGCAAATAAACTGTGCCTTGCCCATAGTGTCCGACTTTCAATCCATTCCATAAAATGTAAATGTATTTCGGACTTAATATCCAATCCGAACTTGCATACTCAATTTTCCTTTTTGCTGAACTATTCTTAAATCCGTCACTACTGAAAAAATAGTTCCATTTATCGCCAACGAGGATACCTAAATCTTGTAATGTGTCGAAGATTATATCTCCCTTTGACTGAGGCATATTTTTTGATGGTTCGTTTCGGATACTTAATTGTTGCGAACCACAGGCTCAGAAATCTCACAAATACCACTCGGACAGTCGCTTTGAGCAGTTCCGATGATTACCTCTTGAGTATCCATGTATTTTTTGGCTTCTTCACCCGATAGAGGAGTCAAAGGTTCATTACCTCTTGAGCCTGACCGATAAACCGTAGTTCCCTTGAGTTGTGGGGCATACTTCAATAACAATTCTCCATACTTCTCAAAATCATAATCTTGAGGGATGTTGATGGTCTTGGAAACTGCATTGTCAATATGCTTTTGCACACTTACCTGCATCTTCAAGTGAGATTCAACGGAGATTTCATGTGCTGAGATAAATGCTGAAACATCAGTTCCTCCGTTATACATCTGTTCAAAGAGAGGGTCAATCACCATCTCTTCTTTGAGAACTCTTTCATTATTTGTTTCTGAGTTGGCGTAATACTTTCTTTTATACCCTGCGGCAAACACAGGCTCAATTCCACTTGAAGTTCCCGCAAGAATTGATGTTGTTCCTGTCGGTGCAATAGTCAATACGGCACAATTCCTCATCCCATATTCTCGTATTTTTGACCTTAGCCCTTTAGTGAGAGTTTGACAAAATCCCGATTCCAAAAACTTGTCAGCATCAAAGGCTTCAAATGAACCTCTTTCAACTGCGAGATAAGTTGATGCTTCGTATGACTTCTTTTTCATAAAGTTGAAGAGTTGTTCAACCTTTCTTCGCCCATCTGCTGAATCATACCTTAGACCCAAACTAATGAGGCTATGCCCAAGACCCATAATTCCAAGACCGATTCTTCGGACTTCTTTACAGTTCTTTTCAATTTGAGGAGTTGGATATGTGTTCACATCAAGAACATTATCGAGGAATCGCACACCAACGAGGCAAGAATCAGCCAACTTATCCCAATCAAAATCAGACCCATCAGGTAATAGGTGTGTAGCAAGATTGATAGCCCCTAAATCACAACATCCATATTCTTCAAGCCAAATCTCTCCACAAGGATTAGTGCTGATGAGTGGCTTATGATACCAAATATTGTTCATCTTATTCGCCAATCCTTCATTGAGGATTCCCGGCTCACCTGACTGATAAGAGTTATGAATCATCATATTCCAAAGTTCCTTAGCCTTGAACTTTCCAACTTCATTATTCCTCCATGAGAACTCAATATCGCCATCATTCCTTACCTTTTCAAAGAACTCATCATCCACAAGAACTGAAACATTCGCATTCTTCAATCTCATATCAAGTTGATGCTTAATCAAGTGCTTGAAAATTGATTCGTTATCTGCCGTAAATAGTTCAACTATTTCATTGAGTTCATTTAATGGGAGGTTGGGAAAAGCATCCATGATGGTGTCTTTCAAAGAATCCTCGTTCAAATCCATTTTGTTAAACTTTCGATTCAAAAACTCTAAAATATCAGCGTGGTCGTATCGCAAACACATCATTAGTGCAGTTCTTCGGCCTCCACCTGCCTTGATAACCTCTCCTGTTTGATTGATTACCTCCATAAGTGATACTGCACCTGTGGCTTCTCCTCCTGTGCCTCTAATGGGTGTTCCTCTTGGTCGAATGGGTGAGAAGTTCATTCCAACTCCTCCACCTGTTCCACTAATAATTAGCATATCCGAAACTGATTGCGCCCAACCCTCCCTACTATCTGCGGTTGGAACTACGAAACAATTAAGCAGTTGGCCTTTTGCCCTGCCTGAACCATACCATATTCTCCCACCCGGAATAAATCTGTTTTGACTCATTACTTCAACAAACCTTTCAGTCCATTTATCTCGCTTTCCATTTTCTGCTTGAGCCACATGGCCTGATACTCTTTGACAAGCCTCAAGATAAGTTTCATCTTCTTTAATCGCATATCTTTGTTTGAAAATTGTTTCTGCAAATCCTGTTGGCTCGTAAATATCACTCATAATTTCACCGTTTTTGTCAATGGTTGCGAACTGCTATTTAACCTAATCGGTCTGTGTCAGATAATTGACCTCAAAAGGTTGATTAAATTAAGCCTTATTTCTTTGATAAATCCTATGAAGATAAACAATCCCATCGAAATCGTTCTTCTCGAATCCATATTTTCCATAAAATCTTTCTAATGAATTAACATCCATAATATCATTGGTATCACGCTTACCATCAATCAGCGAATAATTAAATGGGGCGACATCCAACTCTAAATCAACACCCCACTTATCGGCATACTTTACAATGTAAGCCATAGCCTTGTGAGCGTATCCCTTTCTCTTGACAACAGAATAGAGTTTTTCAATATTCATAAATGGGTCGAAATCATCAGCCTCTAAAAGAATGATAACTCTATCTCCCTCAAATCCAATAAGCCATCTATTGCTACTACTCTCTCCACCCTCGTAATTCAAGAGATTCCCCTCAATTAGAAGGTCAGAAATCATACCCCTGAACCTATCTCTATTGGATACTCCAAACAAAGAATCCCCTCAATTCGCTTCGGTGCTTTCTTCTGCCGCCCTTTGTTCGTTTCCAATAGCATTACCATAAGGTCGCCCAATATCAACCAATACTCTAATTGGAACTCCAATATACAAGGTTTGCATTTTGAGTGTAGGATTGACTAATGCGACTTGTCCGTATCTGTGGTGTCCGTCGAGGATATATCCTTCTTGGCTGATAGCAATAGTAGCCGTCAGGATTTTTGAGTCTTTATCGTATGCACCTTGAGGAGAAGGTTTTCCCCATTGTATGATATTACCAATCAATTTATCCAACCATATTTGTGATTGTGTTGGCCTCATCAAGCCTACTGCGGTTTTAGTGATTTTTGCATCAACCATATCATCAGGAATAAGACCATCCTCATAACCAAGTTGAAGGAACTTAATTGCATCAGGAGTGTCCTTAATCAAATCTTCAGGAGAGTATAATTCATCTCCTATCGCAAACGGAGTAAAAACATCCAATTCTCCTCTTTGTAATTTCAATTTGAAATCTCCTAATTCATCAGGGTCAATTACAGGCATATCAATTCTTGGAATATCAATTGCTAATCTGCACTCTTCTTGAAGTGATAGATAATTCTCTTGAAAGTGAGGAATATAATCAGTCATTGTTAATCCCGCCATTTCAAATTGTTTCAAAGACCACTCGTAAGCAGTATCAACATCTGTAATCGCAATATTTAGTCTATCGTCATTTTTGTCTTGGTTGCGTATATTTATTGCTTGATTCATTCGGGATAATTCATCTCTCGTATGTAGGGTTGGAATTGGGGCTTCAAATGTTTCTGCCTCTTGGACTTCTTCTTTATTTTCAATGATAGAAGTTAAATCAACAATTCTATCAACCAACAGTCTGTGTCCTCTAATTCCATATACGGGGTGGTATTTATCTGCAACAGGCTTTGGGCGAACATAGGTTGTCCGATTCCATGAATTATATCTCCCGCCCCTTCCTTGAAATCCTCCTATTTCTTGACTCGCAAATTGAAAATCATCTCCATATATTTTATCTGCCTCATCTTGGCGAGTTCTATCATAAAACATAAAATCTCCTGAAACTTCATCAGCATCCTCTTCTTCAGTAAGCGGGTCGAAATCCTTATCAAGTAGGTTATATGCTTCATTTAATTCATAATCACCCTCATTGAAATCTAATGTTGTAGTTGGAGTTTCAACCTTTGGTTTTGTTGCGATAGGAGTTGTTTTCTTTTTTATGGTATTATCTTTCTTAAACTTTCCAAATACTACTGCAACTCCGCTAAGTTCGGAAATTGAAGTTTGTAGTTCTTCATTTGTTAAAGTCGAAGTTTCCGATTGTTCTTCAAACTCAGTCATAATAATCCCACCATCAACGAAAGAGATTACACTCTCTCCAAGTTCATTCATATCCTTAATTCCGATATATTGTTTTGAGGGTATAGATTGGAGGCAGAACTTAATGTCCTCATAATACATTTCTAATTCACAGAAGTTATGCAAATACATCAAAAAGTCTATGGCGTTGTAGGCATCTCCTTGATAGTCAATAATTTTATGTCCTGTTTCGGGAACTGTATAAACCTCACAACCATCAGGCAACATCTCTTCAATTATAGAAAGTTTGTCCTCACTAATTCTGAAAAATCCTGAGTCATAAGTTGGCTCTAAAACCCCTGAATCCTTGTAAGAGTTTTTGAATTGACCTGCTTTCTTTCCTGACCTATCTCCCGCAACCTTTTGCTTTTTTGTGCTGATTGCGGTTTTTGCTTTTTTGTAGGATGGAGTTTTATTCCCTTCTGATTTTATGTTTTTATCGTTAATCAGTTTTTCGACCCAACCATGATGTCGAGGGTTCTCATTCCTTTGATGCTTCTTCAACTTATTTTTAGATGCAAATACCTTCTTACAACTTCCACATTCATATCTTCTTGTATAGGTCATATTGCTCAAATCCTTTTTCTCGTTAATAAATGTTCCCCTAATTTCACTCAATGAACTCCTCATCTTCTCTAATCGTTGTTGTTCTTAGTGCTTGTGTAAATAAAGGCAAGTTATTATCTCTCAAGGTTCTCAGCCTTTCCTTTTGGCTCTCAGACACTTCAATATTGTATGATTGATTTGTATTTACAAGTGAGAATCTTGGTTGATAGTTCTTTTGGTAATAATCAGGCGGTAATTCAAAGTTGAGCATCCTTACCATCAAAATGAAATCTTGATATTGGAGGCTTGCTTGATTATTAGCATCTTGAATGTATTGTATATATCCCTCCACCATTATTGTAAATAATTGAGGAATCATAAATCTAAATGTATCATCATTATTAACTGAAGTTCGTAATGGTAAGTTTATTTCGTTTATCGAAGATAAAAGACCATTAGGTTGAACATATTTATTCCAAGTATTTGCATATTTTTGATATGCTTTGAGGCCATCCTTCAAATATTCTTTCAAGAAAGACTTTAAGTTTTCCCATTTTTGATTTTGATTCTTTGCTCTCATGTCAGCAGTCACTTCATCCATAGATTCCACTTCAATAGCGGAGGTTTCATTTAGGTCTAATGCAAGCAATAGATAGATAAGTTCATTTTGAGTTTGCTCATCACCCATTTTCGGATTCCACATAAGTTCAGTTCCAATTTGATTCCATCTTCCTGAACTGTTGTATTCTATGATGTATGAGTAAATATATTCAGTCAGCCTATCATAATTTCGGATATTTCTCCCCTCCATATCCTTCATATTACCAAATATAAGGTAAGAAGTCAAGCCAAACATTTCCTTTGATAATTCAGGATATTTTTGATTTGTGTTAAAGTCATCTTCACCTCTTATTCTTGAAAATTGAGGGATAGATAAATATTCTCTTATTCCATTATAGTCAAAGTATTGGAATCCTCTCAATCCATATCTTGCATCACTCCCACTTGAGGAGGTTCTTGTAGGTAATAAAACGCAATCATCATTATTTACGGTTTCTATCATTAACTCAATAACATTCAAATAATCTTGATAACTTATTTCATTCTCGAAAATTGCAGTTCTAAGATTCAATATCAATCCAAACCAATCATTTTCGCTAAAGTTTAATCTCCAACTCGGAACTTCAACCACTTCTTCATCACTAATATCGCTCTTAAAACTCGGCAAGTTATTTTGTTTCACAATCAAAAACCAATCTGTTAAGAAGGCAGAAAGCCTATCATTAAATCTGCCTTTTGAATCATAATTTGTCAATTTAGTTCGATATTCAGGTTCTATCCATCCCGCCATTACTTCAAGGTTGTAGGTTGAGTTGATTATGCTAAACTCAGGATAGTTAAGGTTTGTATTATTGGTTCTTCGCAGATAGGTGGTGGATGCAAATTGACTCACTAAAGATGTAATGATGCCTGTGAAGTTTGAGGTTTCAGCAACAGCCGCAACATTCGACATGAACCTTTGCATATTTGTATCAGTAAGCATTAGTTCTTGAACCTCTTGAGGGTATGTGTAAATGCGACCTTCAGTAAAGGGCATGACCTGTGAAGTGCTACTATCATACCTAAACTCCAATCCATCAGGAGAGTTTTCAATAAGCCACATTAAGGCATTCCTATTGATTTCTGTTGTTGCCCCACCTCCAAATCTATTAAGTGTGTTTGCTATTTGTGAGTTATTATGTCCGTTTCCTACTCGGATTCCCTTAAGTTCTGCATTAGCATAGCATCCAATGTCTGCATAAGTATCATCGGAATTAACCACATACTCAGATTCCAAAATTATCATAGCATCAGCATTTGAATTGATTTGGGTAATATTCCTCCTATTCAAGAATAATGATGAATCGTCAGGTCTATATCCTTCGATTGTTTCAGGTTCGCTTTCTCCATCTCCTGAATCAATACTTACGATGTTATCATTATTGATACGGCCTGTGTATATGAGATTTGAAATCGCAAGCAATTGACTGCTGACCGAAGGCTTGATTACACTACTGAGTTCACCATCAGATTCCGCTTGTAAGTATTCTGAACCTAATCCTCCTGAAAGTTCATTTAATGTTCTCAAGTTGAAGTTTGTCGCCCTAAACAGAATATATGGATTATCTCCTTCAGGTAATTGAGGGTAATCAGGTATTGACCCTGCTCTTGATAGATTTCGGTCTGTTGCGCCTTCGGGGGCAGTCGGGAGATTCGTTGAGAATCTGCATCTCCCTGCTCTAATAAATTGCACCCTCTCATCGTTATTGATATAACTCACCGACCCTTCAGCCCAAGTATCAACGAAACTACCATTACCAATCCATGACCTTTGATTGTTAATCCATTCATTAAATGATGCCTGAAAATCATAAGTAGGTGAGATTCTTAATTGCTCAATTGTCTTTCTCATGTGCCTCAAGTATGCCCTCTTAGAAACATCAAAGTTATTTGTAAGTTCTAATGGGTATTCTTCTCCTAAATCATCATAAAGTCTTGCTTCAACAATGTTTGGATTCATTAGAATTGAAGTTCTTTGTTCGGGGTAATTTGAATAAAGATATTTCAACAATCTCCCTTTAATATTCTTGTTTTGGGTAAGTGGAGTTATGAAATCTTGAGAGAATGTTCCTCCTGTTCCTCTTGATGAAAGGTAATCTTCTCCCAATCCATAGTAGTCAAACATTCTTCGGTATCCAACTGAGCCGGGTCTTGGTTTTTGTATGACTCTTTCAATAATTTCATCAGGTGTATTTTCGTTGTGCATAAATCCAATCATCATGTCAGCAATTGATGTCAAGGCATTAGCAATCATCAATTTGAAATTGAAATGTTCTTCAGTTGTTTCATTCAATTGCTCGAAAGACAAGTCTGCGAATGGTTTTTCACCTTCAGGGTCATACATTTCCCCTAAATAGTAAGATAACACCACATCCTCCATGATGTAAAATAAATCTTCATTATCAGGCAACTGTTTAGCCAATGATTCCAAATCAATCTCTTCTAAGACATCTTCATTCGTCAATATGTTAAAGGCCATTTCCTCAGATAGAGATGTTGGCTTTCGCTCACCCTTAATTTTATCATCATTAGCAGTAGCCAAATTATCAATAAATGTTAAATATTTTTTTGGTGGAATGAAATCATAAAATACTGCGTTGTAATATGAATCACCGAAACTGTTATTAGTGAGGAGAGCAAAAATAGCGGAAATTGCAGATTGAGGCAGTAATCTTAATCCTTTCTTTTCAATATTAGTTCTCTTAAATGCAGATAAAAACAACATTGGAATTAGTTTTGCTTGTAATTCCATAGTATCGTCTGCACCAATACGGCTGACAATGACTTCGTTTCTGTTCGTTATGAGTTGAGTGATAAAGTTGTAAAACATCTCCACTTCGCTACTATTTTTGCATCCTCCATAAATATAAGCAACATCATTAGCAAACTCAGATGTATTTGGATATGAAAATGTTTCATCAAATCCTATTTCAACGAGCATAGTATAGAGATGGTTAAGCATGATTGTAATTGATTCATTAGTTCTTGGCCTGTAATTTTTCTGTTTAGTAATTGGAGGCATCTCATTAAGGTTTGCACAATACAAGTTCCACCCCTGATAGTCAGGTCTGTTAAAGTTCAATACAAGAAGGTTTGCTACTCCCAAAAGCAAGGTTCTCTCATACGACCCTTCGGCAGAAAGAATAATTCTATTGATTTTGAGATATAATTCGAGTAAAGTTTCGTATTGGCTTTGAGAAATATTAGGTTGATGTAAGAGTTTAGATGCAAGAAGATTAGCACCATAGATTCCTACGCCTAATCCACTTTGTCTATATCCTTCAACGAGTGCAGGTGCAGACTCATAAAGCCCTGCCCATCGGCTGAGAACAGGTTCATACCATTCAGCAAAATCACTAAATATTTCTTGTATTTCACTATCAGGTGTTGTTCCCTCTTGAATACTCGCCACATCAATCTCTAATATTTTATCAATCATTGGAGTCCAAAATGTTTCATCACAATACATGAATGAACTCCATTGTGGGCCACCCAAAGAAGTAAAGTTTGGTGGTGAGGGGAGTCCATAAATAATTTTTGCATCATCACCCATCAAAACATTGATTGTATCGAAAACTGCACTACTGCTTCTTGGGTGGTGTGCGAACCTAAATATTGTATCGTCAAGATTAGCAAGGTTTTGATAATTAGGGCTTATCAATTCTAAAGATTCAAGAATAGGAATTAAGAGTTCAGGATTCGCATACTCATGCCCAAGCAATAGATTAACTAATGTTTCTTGATTTGCCTCATCATACATACTAAAAATGTTCCGAACAAATGACCCAATAATTCGGTGATAGTTCCAACAAATAGGATTGTCAGCAAGATTCATCAGAACTTCATCCGAATCATTCATCTCTAAGATTCCTTGTAATTCACCATAGGTTAAATCATATTGCGTATTGTAAGTTAATGCGATTGCTTGTGCTTGCCCATCTCCAACTTGCATCCCTCCTGTTGTTTGCCCTGCTTGTGCTTCTTTTGGATAATTTAGGTTGCCTCTATCTGCATAACCTCCATAAGAGTAAGGTGCATTACAAGTTCCTTCCCAATCCCACAGACCTGCATTTTGCATGATGGAGATGAGTGAAGAGGAAAGGTTCTTTGAAGTAGGGCCATCTATTCCACTCCCATAAAATCGTCTTTCAATTCCAATTCTCGGAACTCGGTTCGGTTCATTAGGAACTCTCGCCATTCCCCACCTTAAGACGGTTCTTCCTTTAACTTTAGAGGAGTCAGGAGTAAAATTACCTTCAGCATCAAGTAAATCACTTGCTCGATAATAGAGTGCAAGAGCATTACCTACGCCAAAATCATCCCAACAACCTTTGTGGTATCCGCCTCCCGGTATGCTTTCACAAGAACTCCATGTTTTGTTTGTGGATTTCTGCATGACCTCCACAGGATTTTGAGTTATATGAACAACCCAATCTCTTGTATCGGATGAAGGCCAATCTTTCCCTCTCTTCATCCCATCAACAGGAGGTCTAATGTTTTGCATTTGTGTTTTGGATTTTGCATTGTCAAACTTCAATGCGAGGAATTGTTTGAGGCTGATTTGCTTAACCATTGATTTCAATTCACCCGAATCTCCATATTGGGGCGACTCAGGAACATAATTAGAAACAGTTTCAGCAATAACTGTGTCCTTCATATCCGTCATTTCATCAATGATTGATTGTATCTGTGCTTTTAATTGGGGAATATTATCTCTCGCCCGTTCAAAGACTTGGGATTCTCTCCCTGCTTGCATAACCTTTGGGAAAATTGATTTTGGATTTGGAACTACGCCAATCTTTTCATATTCTTGATAAATCAGACCTCTTACATTGGATTCAATCAATGTATCAGTCATTAAGAGTGGTGCAACTTCAGCCTCTAAAACGCTATAAGAGATTGTGGAGGGATTGGCTAAATCTTGGAAAAAGTAATTTATTTTTCCATCTGACTTTTCTAAATCTAATGTTGCTTCTTTTCCTGTTAATGGGTCTATCACCCCATACTCACTTTTAGAGAATAATTTAAGAAGTTGCCTCAACCTTGTTTGTTGTCTTTCTATGGTTTCATCATCACTAATATGGATTTGGTAATATCCTGTGATTTCTCTAAATATCTTAAATCCTGATTTTTTGAGGTCAGACTTAGTGAAGTCATTGATTCTCTTTTTGGCTTTCTTTTTCCATTCCGCTTCCCAACTTGAACCTCTTCCATTGACGGAACTGCTTGGACTCCAACTGACCTTTGATTTTCCGGGTGCTTTAGGGAAATTACGCCAATCATCTTTGAATATGTTATACCAATAATCCACCTTATCAGCCGTTGATGATACAGACTTAGTGAATGGATAACTTGGGTCGTCAGGATAGACTTCAGCCTCTTTAAGAATCACAATTAAACTCTTCTTATCCGTAGCCATAATTTATTTTTTGTCAGTCTGATACTTAAGCCTAACGATTACTTTATCCGATAGAAGAGGGTTGCGTTTCTCCCTTCTTTGACTGTTTTAATATCAGGGTCGCATCGAAACTTAACTGCGATAGCCTTCTTTGTAGGAATCTCTCTTCGCCCTGATGTGAGTAATCTTTCAATTATTTGTTGAGCAGTTATGCCTTCTCCAAGAGTAATTACGGATTTTGCCGCTTCAAAATTAGTTGGTTTTGTTTTCATATCAATCACACCTTAGAAGCGACCCACGCCTTAACTCTCATACCCGTTGTCGTAGTCCAACTCAATTCAATAGGTGAGTCTTGTTTCCCCCTTAATTGAACATCCCCAACGGCAGTCGAAGTAGCCCTATTTATTTCATCAACAGAATAAGAAGTCATAGACATATATTCCGAAGGATTTAGTTGAACTTCTTCGGTGCTAAGTGATATTTCAACAGAACCATCATCACTCTCAGAACAAAGAATAAACTTTTTATCGGTTATAATATCCACTACACCCCCCTTAGCATTAGAGGCTTTCAAAAACGGCTTCAAAGTAGTAGCCTCAAGAACACACCCATAAAGGTGCGAAACAGAAATCTCAGGTATTGCATTCATCAACTCAGACTTTATCAATCGGATACTCCTTTGAAGATTATTACTCCATGTCAATATTCGATTAGTGCCTTCCTCATATTCTAATTTCAGTTCATCCTTCTTTACTAATGTTTTTGTAATGTCTTTGAGTCTTGAGATAACAACTCCCAACCTCAATTGTTCTTCTTCGGCTTGATAATCGTATTCTTCAAAATCATTTGCCTCAACCATAATTTCAACAACCCTAATGTGTAGTGGGTCTGAAACTCGGACAAACAAACCATGTTTATCGAAAACAAAAATTGCTTGCTCATCAGTAGTTTCTATTGCTTTTACGATTTCCTTTGCTAATTTACAACTCATTGTAAGGCTGACTTTACTCATGTTTGGTTATTTGTTGCTTTGAGGTATTTAACCATTCCTATTGTGGTTTGTCTTTAGACCTCCGATTATTCATTATTTGTTTCAAAAATTAGTTCTCTTTCAGGAGTATTTCCCCATGACTCATTGATGAATCTTTTTATTTTTTCAACATTGGTGCGCCATCGTTTGTTATTTTCATCGAGCAGTAAAGCCTTTTCTGTATTATTCACAAAGTCAGGCAAACTATCAAATACATCATAAAGTGCTTTCGACCTATCTATTGTAATACCGGGAATCAAACTCATCATATTATGATATTTATTTCTTGATGATTTTAATACAGTAGTTTTCTTTACTATCTTTTGATAAGTTCCTTCGTTCAATCTATTTAGAAGATAATGCAGATAATCGCAGGTATCATTTTTAGAAGTTGTATAAACCACAGGGATAGCCTCAACAGACATTCGGTTTAGGAACTTCTGTAATCCTTTAAGTTGATTCATCTGTTTGTTCCTCCAAAGTCTTGACCCTTGTTTGTTTCCCTCAATCAATAAGACATAATTTTCATGGTTTTGTATAATCCTTGAAACTTGTTCTTCTAATCTATTCTGTTTCCATGAGTTGTAAGCATCATCCCATGTCTTTCTTTCAACAACTATTCTTTTCCCATCAGTAGTTTCCAACCAAAAATCTCCTTCAGGTAATCCTCTTAATTCTCCTACAAGATTATTTTTGAAATGTGGAGGTTCATTAGAGTCTATGACAATCAACATACCTTTCAATCAATTTTTTGCTACTTAACTGATTACTTTCAATAATCCCCAAGTATTAAATAGTATGACTGTATCCCCGCAAATATGAGCAAATTACTGTCAGACCATCAAGATTCAGATGTTTTTTCCTACAACAGAAGTTGGGAGGAGATGGAACAAATGTTGGATAGGGCTGAAAGAGTAAAGAATCACCATCAATTAGGGATGGCTGAAAACCCACCCAAATCAAAAAAATGGTTTTATCACGCAAGAAACTTCAAGGCTATGCAAGGAGTCGTTAAGACTTTGAGATGGTGCTTAGGAGATAAAAGCGTAATGCACCCATTAGATTAGATTAGATTATTCTTCTTCATCAAGGGAGAATGTGGAACTCCAACATTCCATCTCATTACCGCTTACATCCTTTACTGAATATCCTTCAGCCTCAAATGATGCTTTCATAGTGGAATCAATTCCTCCACCAACAAAAGATGCAATTTGGTAATAATCAACATCAAACCATTGTTTTTCTCCAAGACTCAGCCGATTCATTCCTGTCGCAAAGGCATAGGGAAACACCATGTCATTTTTAGTAAAATCAATTATATCTTTGCCTCTTGTAAGAATAACACCATTAACTCCCATTATGAGTGTTTCAATTTCACTTTGAGTAGCCTCAAGAAGTTGAGGTCTTAACTTTCTCAAGATTCTAAAAACTAAACCATCAGGAGTATCAAACATTTTTAATCTCATCCCAATTTTCTTTTTGGATTCCTGATGCCTTTTTATCAAGGTATTTTTGGTAATCCTCATCTAATTCAGAATCAACAGGAGGGTCAGAATTAGTGTTCATAAAAATAATTTGGTGTTTATCTCTATGCAAATAACCCAACATAGCAATATCTCGTAATAGGGCATTCAACCCTTTATGGTGGAGTTCTCCTCCAAATGCAGTCATTTCAATAAACTCATTCAATAATCCTTCATCAATACACATCTCCATATTACTCCTCTCCAATTTTCAACCAAGAAGTTTTATTCACAGGGATGTTGAAAAACATCTCTCCTTTTGGAACAAACTTATTTGGAACTTCTTTCATTACTGCATAATCCTTAACAGTCTTATCGGAAAAGACAATTGCCCCCTCCATATCGGAACTAAAAATGACAAAATGTGTTGGCTTATCCAATTCGAGGTATTTTTCCTTTCTTTTTGGGAGGTGAATAGTATCATAGGGAAATGATTCTAAGCCTCGTTTCCAATTATGCTTTACTTCAACCTCAACATTAACTAAATGTTCTTCTGCTTTCCAACCTTCTCTATCAACGGTATATCTTGATTCTGAATCTCTAAACTCATCAACACCAAAATGATGTTTCAATTGTTCAACCGCCAATCTCGCCACTTCATCATTATCATCAAACAATGATTTACTAAATCTCTTTCTTGCAGACATTAACCTTTCATCTCCTTAAGACCTATTTAATACTGATGGAATGGGATAGTTGAAATCCTTTTCCACAATTTAGTTAATTCAATTCCCTCTTCATCAAGTAATTCAGGAGGAAAATTGTCAATAGTTTGATATTCACTTAAATACTTTTCGGCAGTCTTTGGGCCAATTCCTCTAATGCCGGGAATATTATCAGCCTTATCCCCTGCTAAAGATTTGTAGTCGAGATATTGTTTAGGTGTTATTCCATATTTTCCAAAGATAATTTCATCACTTAGCATTGATGTGAAATCATGTAATGAAACATTAGGGAGAGCCATCATCTGAATCAAATCTCCATCCTTCGACATGATGATAATTTCTTCATCATTGGGCAAGGAATAACATAATTCTGCAATCAAATCATCAGCCTCTTTGTTATCATCATAGAGATATTCCCACCCCAAAACAAGTCCTTCAGGGTCATGTTTAACCTTCTTGATTTTTTCCCTCACATCTATTCCTTTGTGTTCCGTTGCGATAACGCCTCCTCTTCGATTTTGTTTATACTCAGGATACAATGCCCCTCTTGGCCTCCTCCCATAGATACCATCATAGCAAACTATGACTTTTGAAACGGGGTCAATTTCTGCTATCTTCATTTGTAAGTAAGTCAAATCATAACTGAATAACCGATGCAAATTAGAATCTCTTTCCTTGAAAGATATTTTGTTCATCTTTCTTTGTTCCCAATAATATTTCATATTTTTTCTTCGGGGGTTGTAAAACCAATGCTTCTCAAATCTCCCTACGAAATATCCACCATCAATAAGTATGGTTGTCATTTATTATCATGGTTTGGTTTCCCATTTAACACTTTGCATTACCCACACCTGACGAATCATGGGTTTTTAGGCCAAGCGTTGAGATAGCGTATCCACAACCGCAATCATAGACATCGTAATCTTTTTGATATTTCAATGAGATGGTTCTTCTGACTGAAGAACAAATGGGGCAATTAGGCATAGTATCACTCAGTATATTCGGAATAGTATTTATCTTCATCCTTTTTTCCTTTCGGATTGAATTGGGAGTCTTGTTTAACTTCAACTGAAATAACCTCATCCTTGTTTTCCATTTGAGAGGTAATATCTTTGATTTGGATTTGGTAAATCTTTCCGTTTTTTCTCATTGTAATTGTAGCCGTTTCAGTTTCCTTTAATTTCTCAGAATCATCAAATCCTCTAAATGCAGAATCAATCAAATCCCTATACATTCTCATTGTTCTATTATTCAAGGAGTTATACGGGTATGTAAAATAATCTCTTACCATTTCTTCACCAACTATTGTTTTATGTTATCACCAATATAAAACTTACTACTCGCACAAGTCCGTAGTGTAATCAGGAGTCATTAAAAAATAACCTACAAGTGAAAGTGAAACTCCAAGTGAGCCTAAGACTGATGATAAGATTAGTTGCTTTCCTCTTACATCAGCCACATAAAGGCCGGGTGCAATAAAAACTGCTCGTTTGAATGAGTTCTTTAGCAAGTCAGGAATAACCTCCCACTCTCCTCTCGCCAATCTCTCAGTAGCAAACACACTATCAGGTTTGAAAAACCATTTAATAGATTGAGTTATCATTTCATCAACTCCTCATCATGCAGGGTATGAGAATGAAACTCCATCTCCCTTTATTGCGAGCAATCTGACGGCAATATTATTTCCTTCAGCCTCAATCGCAGGGTTCTTTTCATTAGCAACTATTGTCCTTGTTTCTCCTGTATTCAAGTCTTTAGTTCTTACTTTCATCTCCCAACCATTGTTGATGATGATATAAAATCCATCCCCTTCAGCAAGAATTACAACATTCCCTTCAGCATCCCAACTGCCTCCAATTGAAAAGTTCGCTTTTAGGATTCCATAAGTGTCATTGTCTAAGACTTCTTTCAAACTGACTTTCTTTTTTTCATCAGCCTTGAAGTTCAATAAATTGTAGTCGAAAGATAAATGCCCAAAAACCATTTCAATCACCCATCTTGCTTAGTTTTCTCTTGAGTCCTTTGAATCTCATCCGATAATAAAGTGCAATTAAACTTACTGCACCGAAGGCATATCCCGTATATTTATCCACTTCAATAGTTGTATCTCCAATCTTCATTTACTCAACCTCCTTTTGACGAAATATCCGCCAATCGCTAAAACGGCTACACCGCCTCCAATTAACCCTGCATTTTCAGCAAGTGATGTGGAAAACGCATTTAACCCATCTGAAACCTTAGTTGATAACCCTGCTTCACATACGCCATCATCGTTCAAGCCATAGCCGACATTACAATCTCCGCAAGAGCCATCATCCATGACTAAGCGGTTCGAGTCATTACAAGTATATGTGCATAATGAATCATCAATATATGCACTATCTCCTGAATAATTAGTTGCAGATTCATCTCCACACCCAAATGAAACCTGTTGAGTTTTATCAATCCAATAATGATTTCCCGCCAATTTATTACTCCCATTACACTCAGGCATTTGTGATTTCAAAAAGCCAATCAACTCGGAATCTCTAATTTTTTTAGGAGTGAATCCAGCACTTACATTCCAATATTTTGTAGGAGGATTACAAATCGTTCTCCACCTACTATCAACTGCATAAGTAAGCATAGTGGTGGGAACGGATACTCTTTGGCTTTTGCTACTATCCCAATAGTGGATTTCATGGATAAAATTATTATTTCCTTCAAGAGTTTCAGGTGCATTAGTTAAGTATCCTTCGGAGGTTATTCTTTCTCCTGTTTGTAATTTTTGTAGTTTTTTAGTTTCTGTTTCACTTTTGAATTGTGAGGAACTATTCGACCTCATCTGAGCAAAATTATTTGCTGAAACCATAGGCATAGGGGTGGAACTTCTCATCCATCCTCCGAGTTCCCATGTCTGTTCGCCAACGACCATAAACTTGAATCGAGCATCTTGATAGATAAAGATGATGGTTAATTTTGATATTCTATTTTCCTAAAAAGAACTTTAATCCAATCGCTGAGGCTATGATTAGGACTCCCACCCCTGCTTTTTCAACAACAGTATTTTTGAGCCTATCAGTAGCCCCCAATTGACACATTCCATCCCTCAATTCATAATCCTCACTACAAGAATCACTACAACTCCCATCACTATTCGGGATTCGGTTTGCATCTAAGCATTCATACATACACAAGGAGTTATCTTTGAAGTCAGCAGAATCAGAAAAATTGGTCGCTTCTGAATCACTACATCCGACTGTGTATGTTTGAGTTTTGTCAATCCAATAATGAGTTCCATCTTCATCACAGGTGTATTGCCCATACCCATCAACGGCACTCCCGTTTGTAATTTCGTCTGCTTTACTTTCAACAGTAGTGAACTCAATACTGCCTATTGTGGCTCTTACATCAGGACATATTTCTTTCCACCGTTCATCAAACTCAACTGTCAAAGCCTGTTTTGCTCGGTTATAATAGATAATTCCATGTGCATATTCACCCTCACCCATCGTTTCAGGTGCATTTGTTAGGTGTCCTTCTTGTGTAAGTCGCAATCCTGTGGGTATTTTTTGCATGAGTTTGGATTCCTCATTCTCTTCGTTTCGGAATAAAGTTGGATTATTGACACCTCCATTGATTCCCAATAGCAGGTTATTCCATCCGAGATTACCTAAACTCATAATTAAGGAATAAAAAATCAGATTGTTAAAGTTATCGTTTCAGATAATTCTGATTATGGTTAGGAAATAAGATTATTCACTATCTCTTCCTGAATAAAAATAGAAACTATTATAAGGTAGGAGAGCAAAAGTTCCGATTCTTTAATTTGAGATTCAGACTCATTTTTCATCAATTTTAGCGATAGGCTCGCAGTATGCCTTTTTGTGAAAATCTTTAGAATACCATTCTTTCAGAACATTATTTCCTTAGCCGGGTAAAACACAATTTCAGTAGTAAGATACACCCTGAAAAATTGCGACTCACCTCTTCGTTTTGGTTTCAAATCAAAAACTTTAACATTCAACACAAGAAGAATACAGTTATGGTGTATCCCTATACTCCCTTTGTTCCTATATCATACTATAATGTGATTTCTCAAAGGTTAATAGAACAATTAGATACGATTGAGAACGATGAGGGGTATAATTATATGAGAATAGGTAATTCCCCCGAATTGGAATCAAGTCATGCGGATTTTATTAGAACTGAGATAAGACCTCTATTATTCTCTTATACGGCTGAAGAACTCCTCACAAACTCAAGATTCATAAATGCTAATAATTTGTATCTTTCAAGAATGTTTGTTTATTTGGTTGAATTATCTAAGGGATATTTTAATGAACGAATAAAAAATGAAGGAGAGTCTGCTTCAGGACTCCCTTCTGAGGTAAATTGCACTATTATTTTTGTTGAGAAATTGGGAGAGTTGCTGAAACATGAAGATGTCATCAATCTCAATAAAATTACTGAAATGAGTAGTCTTGAAATAGAGGAACTTTATGAGTGTGCATTAACCTTTTTTGCTTGTGAGATGGTTGTTTTTACACTCAATAAGAAAAGAAGAATGGTTTCTCAATATATCGCTCAAAAAACTCTCGAAGTTTTGGGTAAGCCATCAGGTCAGGCTGACATTGATGATGAACAGATTGGGAATAATAAGGAAGGAATCTTTAGATTAGCAAACCTCATAAACGATGCAAGATATGGACTTGTGGAAAATGGAGGAGGAGAGATAGACTCAAACAAAATATCCATTTCATTTTTTATCGCATACTTGAGTGAGAATAAATCTGTGATTCAAAGTAAGGATTATTCTTATTCAAAACTGCAAAGGTTAATGTTTTCAATATTTCCTATGTTAAAAAACCGTAGGTTTGAGAAAGAGAGGTTTGGATTTGAGTTTGACAGACTTTGGGATAGATTATCGAGGAATTATCGCCATGATGATTTTTCATTAAATGCAAATGCCCGAATAGGAAATATTCTCAAGCAGGGGTGGGGTATCACAAGGGCGGTTTTTGAATTAGTTCCACCACCTGATGTTTTAGGAAGTAAGGCTCAACAATCGAGAACCCTCAACTTTTCAAGGAGAGGATTTCTATGATGCCTGACGAATACCCTATATTTAATAACCCTAATAAGAAGGCAGATGTCAAATGGAGAACAATTTATCAATTAGTAAAAACGCAGGGGTGGGGATATAGCCTCAATAAGAGGCTTCAAAGATACATCCTTAGAGAAATATTCAATGCCCCCGATAATGAGCCAATAGAAGTTGAAAAATGGGTAATAGGCACAACAATATTACAATATAAGGAGTCATATTTTCAATCTCAAACATTCAAGTCCAACACCGACTTAATGAACCGATTTGAACTTTGGGATGGAACATTGGTGGATGGTGATGTATTCCTGTTCCAAACAAATAGTAATCCGATTGAGTGGGTTTTAGGAACTTTTTTAGACATCCCAATGAGGCGCAGAATTGGAGAATACATAAATGCCTCACAACAAGAGCATCACAATAAGTTGTTTGTATGGTGGGATTTTGTAAAAAGGCCACCCCATGAGATGCGAGAATCGGGCGAGGTGTGGAATGTTTCCAACTCATTAAACAGAATGACAGTTCCAATGGATACTCCCATTACTGCAACCGACATAACTAATTTGTGGGGAGATAGACCTAAGAGTTTATTCAAACTTAAGAAGCGGCAACCAACATACGAAGATAGAACGCTTAATTTCTCAGGATTTGGATTTTTATATTAGAAAAGAATGGCGGGCGTATCAGGAATCGAACCCGAATCTTCGGCTTAGAAGGCCAAAATGCTATCCATTACACCATACGCCCAAAGGTTGTGTCAAGCGGAGTTTTTATCCGCCTCTTAAGTGAGAGAAACAACAAACCAAAAATCTCACCTTTGCATCATTCATACTATGCTTTTGACACTTGAATTGGTGGACAAGGCGGGATTTGAACCCGCAGTCTTTCCGCCCGCAACGGAATGTTTTTCCAATTAAACTACTTGCCCGTAAGTTCCAATTAGTGCGATACTACTTAAGTTTTATCATAGTTTCGCATGGCTTGGAGTGGATACAATAAAGTATCGCATATATCGTTGCCCCGTCAAATCAGTTTTCCATTCATGGGTAAATACATAGCCCTCTTCTTTCAGGTCGCTGATTCTTCTCGGCAACGCTCGAATCTTATAGACTGCTTGAGCCTCAATGTTGCTGATATTGTCTGTGTGTTCAAAGTGCTTCTTGAGCATTTCTTTCTGCGTTAATTTTTTCATCGGTTCTTTCATTTTTTTCCCCTCTTATTTTATCCTAATCATCCTTACCCTTATTAACTTTATGGCTACTATTTTCAATTCTATTTTTCGCCATATTACAATATTCATCGGAATTATCAATTAAGATATAATTCCAACCATTTTTCTTGGCTGAAACTCCTACCGTTCCTGAGCCTCCGAATGGGTCAAGAACTACATTACCCTCACAAGAGGTTAGGATATTATCCACCAATTCAACAGGAAACGGTGCAGGGTGAGGATTCTTCATCTCCTGATTGATTCTCCAAATGTCAGTTTTTCGGTTTGCACCTTTTTTGAGTCTAAAGGCATCTTTTCCTTTGGGAGTTTTAGGCATCAAGTAAATTACCTCATAAGTAGGTAAGAAGTAAGTTTCATTAAAATTAAATCCCCCTGCTCTCGCCCAAATTATCATTTGCCTTACATTGAATCCCTCTAAGAATGGATGCCCCTCCATTAGTCCTCCTTGAACTCTAAACTTGTGATTAAAAAAGATAGCACCGTTTGGTTTCAAGACCCTAAACATTTCAGTTATACACTCTTTCATCCAATTGACATAATCTTCTCGCTTCATTGAATCTTTGTGCGACTTGTAGCCATTTTGAATAGCATTATTCTTCCATTTTGATGAAGTTCCCGACTTCATAGAAGTGGAGGTGGTATTCATTAAATTATATGGAGGACTTGTAATTACTAAATCAATTGATTCCGAAGCCATGTTCTTCATTTCACTTAGGGTATCGCCACAAATAATTTCACTCATAAAGTTAAATTAGGGGAATACCCTTATGAACTTTACTCAAGATGTAAGTGCAGTAGGCAAGTAGGACTTCTCATCAACGATTAAATCAATTGCCGCTTGATTAGAAATACCTTCTATCATTCCGACAACATTCATACCCATCCAAATCATATTCACCAATACAGGTGCAAGAGCATTATGGTAATAAGCAGTAGCCAAAAGCCCTGAAGAACCAACGAAACTGATTCCATGATAAAGGAATGAGGTATTACTGACCCATCCTCTTGAAACTCCAACTACTGCGCCAAGTTGTAATGCACCGCCTAAATATCCGACTGCATCCATCATCTTTCGACCATATTTTTCATCCAAGTATGCTCGGTATGATTCCATGTTTGAGAGTGCTTTCCAACCTAAATACCCACCGACGAAAGTTGTTCCTATAATTACATTATTCATTTGTATCCCTCTATTTAATATCCGCCAACAACGCCCGCCTCATTCAAGTAAAGGTAAGCCATGTATCCACCTGAGATAACGCCTAATGGCCCTAAAACCTTTCCTGTTAAATCCGATTCGCCCCTTAGTGTATATGGGATAGAGTGAATTGTTTCAATAATTCCTACTCCCATCATTCCAAGAGCGAGAGTGTATCCGATTTTGTGTATGGGTTTATCCTCAGTTTTGTAATATTTCATTGGAAGGCTCAATGGGTTCATAATAGTGGTGTTCTCATTTTGACTGTTAAAGTTATCGTTTCAGATAATTCTGATTATCTTTCGTAATACAAGATAGTTCACAATTATTTTTGAAAGAAAATAGAAACTATTATAAGGTATGAGAGCAAAAGTTCCGATTCTTTAATTTGTGTTTCTGACTTGTTTTCCATCA
>TARA_R110002020_G_scaffold144946_1_pt1 | contig 28132 bp, 32 predicted proteins | sample TARA_R110002020 | Tara Oceans TARA_R110002020 (sample SAMEA4396489) | marine metagenome | biome: Westerlies Biome; feature: [MES] marine water layer (ENVO:01000295) within the mesopelagic zone...; material: water (ENVO:00002006), including particulate matter (ENVO:01000060) such...
TATAGATAATAGTATAGGTAGTGCTGATGAGGTAAAAAATGCTATAAAAAACGCTGATACTAAAAAGACAAAGATTACTAAAGCAATTTACGAAGCTATGTTAGATGCTTGTAAGAAAGGAAACGCAGATGTTGTGGAAATGAGAATGGGTAAGTATGATATGACTAAAGCACAAGAAGATAATTTAAAAAAATGTATAAAATCTACTCCAGTAGAATTAACTCCTAAAACTAAAAAGAAATGATAGAACTAACTGAACAAAACATAATAGAAACAATATCAAAATTTCAATCTGATGAACACTATTATTCAGATATTAAATTTATATCAAACTCAATGCTTAGTCATTTAAAGAAAAGTCCAAAAGACTTAGCTAGACACTTTGAAAAAGGTTCTCCTGAAACACCTGCTATGGTATTCGGCAGGGCTTTTCATAAGGCAATATTAGAGCCTGAAGTGTTTTCTGATGAAGTAGCAATTTATGAGGGAAAAACAAAAAGAGGAAAAGCGTGGGATGAGTTTGTAGAAATAAACAATAAAAGAAAAAGAGATGTTATAACAAAGGTTGAATTTGAAGTTATAAAAGGAATGGAGGATGCCTTATTTTTTAATAAAGATGTAGCAAGATTATTGCATGGAAAAAAAGAAGTGCCTATGGTTTGGCAAGACACACTATCATCAGTTTGGTGCAAAGGAAAAGTTGATATAATAAACGGCAATCAAATATTAGATGTAAAAACCACACAAGATGCTTCATTAGAAGGGTTTAGAAGAAGTGCGTACAAATACGGATATAATAGACAAGCTGCTTTTTATATGGATGGGTTTGGTGTTTCATCTTTTGTATTTGTTGTTATTGAGAAAAAAGCACCATACAATATAGGTGTTTATGAGTGCTCTCAGGATTTTATTGAAAGTGGCAGAGAAGAATATACAAATCTACTTTTAGATTACAAAAAATATTTTAACTTTACAGAAGAAAGCAACAAAGAATTAGCAAATTATTATCATCAAGGCGTTTTATAATGAACATAAAAAAGGTTTCATCCAAAAAAATTACTAAAGAAGAGCGAGAACTAATTGATATTTTATTTAAAAAAGTAACAGAAGTTACTGGATATGACAAAAAAACTATTGTTAGTAAAAAAAGAAATTCTAATTTAGTAATGACAAGAATGATTATAGCTTCAATATTAAGAAACGAAGCACACTTAACTTTTCATAACATTGGATTGTCCTTAATAAAAGACCACTCTTCTATATTGTATTACACAAAACAACATGAAGAAAATCTTGTGTACCCACCATATAACAGAATGTATTTTGATATACTAGATAGGGTTATACATAAAATTAAAAGAACAGATGTAGAAGCATTAGACGTTGAAATTACAAGAGTAAAATCTAAATTAGATAATTTAAAACACAAAAGAAAATTATTAATTTGGTCGGCAAGAAGATATGGGTCTAGCGAAGTATAGATATTTTGCAAATGAATTATGTAGAAAAAATGAATTATCAAGAACTGAATTTGAGGTGCTACTTTTCAGTTATGATTATGAATATATAAACAGAAAGTCTTTAGATGTTTATGTGCCTTGCTCACACTCTACACTTAAAATGGTATTAAAATCTTTAGTAAAAAATGAATATATAAAAGTAATAAGAGAAAGGTCGCATCATAAATCTAGGCTATATACATTAACAAGAAAATCAAAAATGATTATTAACAAATTTTACAAACAATTAAATATTAACTAAATTAAATTAAACAAAATGGAAAACAAAAAAGAAAAAATTTATGTAGGGAGTGGTGTAGAAAAGTTTGATGGAGACTTAATCCAGCAAAGCATCTGCCTAACAGACATTAAAAACAATGCAAGAGACTTTATATTTGAATACGAAGGTAAGCAGTATGTTAAGTTAAAAACAGTAAAGAAAAGAGAAGTAGACCAGTATGGTAAAACACATTATGTTGAGGTAGACACATGGAAACCTGAGCCAAAGAAACAAGAGGCACAACAAGATGATGACTTGCCGTTTTAATATATAATATAGGTGGGAAGTTTATGTAATCATTATTAATTAATAATTCAGCAGTTATACTTTGTAAAGATTATTGGCTTTAATATTGACAGACAACTAAATTTAGTATTAATAAAAAAAAGATTAATTTACATTTAGCAATCGGAAAAGCCTCTTCCCACCTTTTATAAACTATGAATAACTATATATTAATACCTAACGACATAAAAACAAGTGATATACCTGCAGGTGCAAAAGTTTTATACGGAGACATATTGTATTTATCTAAATTAAAAGGATATTGTCATGCTTCTAACAGCTATTTTTCTAAAGAACATAAAGTTCATAAGAATAGTATTATTAATTGGATAAGTTGTTTAAAGAAAAATAAGTTTGTAACTGTTATGTATGGTGTAGATAAGAAAAAAGGAACACTAAGAAAAATTTACCCGACAAGTAAATGTGGAAACAAGAAAAATTACGACCATAGAACTATAAATAAAAACAAAACAAAAGTTGTAATATGAAACTAAGAGACTATGGTATAAATGTTAAAGGAAGAGTAGCAGGTCAATTTAAAACAACCTGTCCTAAATGCTCAAGTGATAGAAAAAAGAAAAAAGACCCATGTTTATCAGTTAATATAGATGAACAAGTATGGAATTGTCATAACTGCGGATGGAATGGCTCAGTTAACAAAAGAAAAGAGATAGTAGAATATACTAAACCTCAATGGAGTAACTACACAGACCTTTCTGAAAAATTAGTAAAATGGTTTTCTGAAAGGAAAATAACACAGAAAACACTCATAAGAAATAAAATAACTGAGGGTAAAACATATATGCCTCAAGTATTAAAAGAAATTAATACAATACAATTTAATTATTTTAAAGGGGATGAACTAATAAATATAAAATATAGGGATGCTGGTAAAAACTTTAAAATGGTTAAAGATGCAGAAAAGATATTTTATGGTTTAAATGATATAATAAATTCTGAAGAAATAATAATAGTAGAAGGAGAAATGGACAAACTGTCTTTTGAAGAGGCAGGATACCAAAACTGCATAAGTGTACCTAATGGTGCAAGTAATAGAAAAATGAATTATTTGGACTCTTGTGAAGATATACTAAACAATGTAAAAAAAGTGTATTTGGCAACAGATAATGATGAGGCAGGAGTTGAATTGCAAAAAGAATTATCAAGGAGAATAGGAAGAGATAAATGTTATATGATTTGTTATCCAAAAGAATGTAAGGATGCTAATGATGTAATTGTTAAACACAATACAATAGAGTTAGATAAGTGTATTAAAAATGCACAACCTTATCCTTTAGAAGGAGTGGTTAGTATAAATTCTATTTCAGATGATATAGATAGATTATATGCAAATGGTTTAAGCAAAGGCCTTACAGTTGGTCATGGGTCTTTTGATAATATATTTAGTTTTGTTACCTCACAACTCACTGTCATCACAGGTATACCTACGCATGGTAAATCGCATTTCTTAGAACATTTGTGTATAAAATTATCTTGTCAACACGCATGGAAATTTGGAGTATTTAGTCCTGAACACTTTCCTATAGAGTTGCATTTTTCAGTACTGGCAGAAAAATTTATAGGGAAATCTTTTAGAACTACTCCTGATTATTATAAAATGGACTCTCAAGAATTAGAGTATGCAAAAGAATTTATTAATGAACATTACCATTGGATTAGACCTAATAGTGAAACCTTTACTGTTGACTCAATATTAAATGCCACTAAGAGTTTAGTTATGAGGCATGGAATTAATGCTGTTATAATAGACCCTTGGAATAAAATTAGTCATGATTTTGGAAGTGGTAACGAAACAACTTACATTAATAATTTACTCACAAGATTAAATATATTTAAACAAAAATATGACATACACATTTTTTTAGTAGCACATCCTAGAAAAATGATGAAAAACCACCAAGGAATGTATGATGTTCCTACTTTATATGACATTGCAGGAAGTTCTCATTTTTACAATCAAGTAGATAATGGGATAACAGTTTACAGAGATTTTAGAGAACTTAAAACTACAGTTCATGTGCAAAAAGTTAAGTTTAGACATTTAGGAATGATTGATGCAGTAGACTTTGAATATAACTACCAAAATGGTAGGTTCCATGAATATGGAGACCATCCTGATAATGAATTGTATTATGTTAAAACTGAAAATTATGAGTTCGAAAAATAAATTTGAAAAAGACTTAGAGCAGGGAAACAATGGAGAAAAAATAATAATGATGTATTTATTTTGTCAAGGAATGAAGTTTGTAAGCTTTAATGATGATTATAGATATGATATAAAAATGCATTCTGAAAAAAGAAATGAAGAAGTATTATTTGAAATTAAGACAGATGTTTATGCTAAAGACACAGGAAATATAGCAATAGAAATAAGATACAAAGGAAAACCAAGTGGTATATCACATACAGAAGCAGATTGGTTTATATACTGGTACAGAGATATTCCTTTTAATAATGTCTGGATGATTAAAGTTAAAGATTTAAAGTCTTTAATTAAAAAAAGTAATTTTAAAATAGTCAATGGAGGAGATGACAATCAAAGTCAATTAGTATTGATACCTAGAAAAAAATATAAAGAATATTTTAAAGTGGACACTATTAAAACTAAAAAATTATTATGAATAAAGATTTTGAATTTTATATTAACTACACGCTTTATAATAAAGATATAAAAAAAATAGAACATATAACAGAAAAAATCATTTATGTTTATTGTGATAATTGGATTTATATTTTTAACTTTGCAGGAGAGGATAAAAAATATATTAAAACATCATGTTTGGAAGAGAAAAAATAGACCAAAACGAAAAGCTATTAAAAAACATAGAGTTATATGAGCAAAAAGAAAAAGCTAGGCAGCAAAAATCCAAAGTATTGGGACAAAAGCCAGTTAAACGAGCAACCAATAGAGAAAAAAATATTAATGTGCACAACTCATCAAGGATGTAAAGTGTACGGTGTATGGTACAAATAATGACAAAGAAAAAAAACACACATAACGAACATTTTTGGGAAGAAGGGAGGAATGGATGGTCTCCAAAAGAAAATAACACAGGACTAAAGTTTGATTGGCATTTAGACAAAGTTACATCTCAAATAGTAAATTTATTAAAAGAAAAAAACGAGGCATACGGAAATACAGCATTAAATCCAGCAGGTATATTCAGTAAACTGAACTCAACAGAAGCTATATGTGCAAGGCTTGATGATAAGCTATCAAGAATTAAAAATAGAGGAATAAACGATAAAACAGAAGACACTGTGGATGATATTATAGGTTATTTGTTACTATTAAAAATGTCTTTAGAAAAGTAATCACACTATCATCATGTCAATATTTATACCTGGCAACGTCCCCTCTAGTAAAAACTCAAAAAGATGGACAGGTAAAATGTTGATTAATTCCAAAACTACCATGAAATACATCTCCAAAACTAAAGGAGATTATCTTATCAACAAACCTAAGTTCATAAAATTACTAAAAGGAAAGTCAAAACCCTATAAAATTTCTTTTAAATTTATCCGAGGAACAAAACACAAATTTGATTATATTAACCCATGTCAAACAGTTCAAGATTTAATGGTTAAAAACAAATGGCTTGATGATGATAATTGTGAAGAAATTATTCCTATATTTGAGAAATACGAATACGATAAAGAAAAACCAGGAGTAATAATATCAGTATTGAAATGAAAAACAAAAAGGGAAAAGCCTACAGCCAAACAACTACTTATAAAGATTTTGAGTGGCAGGCCAACCCTAAATACGATTTTATATACAGCAAAAAACAAATAAACCTTTTTACAAGCGAACAAGTATCTGTTATATTAGACAAAGTAAATGACACTATGAAATTGTTAAATAGCTCAAAAGACTCTATCCAAGCAACACAAGACCTTATATATTGGTTGAAAAGAGATTTACTAGATACAGATAAGTAAAATCTTTGATATATCCTGATTTTTTCGTATATTTGCAAAAAAGAACACTACTATGATTAATCTATGTGTAACTACGGTTGGTTTTACTGGACAAGCAACTTATTCGTTGTCTTCAACAACAACTAGCCAAGATGTTTTATTTAAATTCGGTATTGTAGTTGGAGCTCAGGGGTGTTCTTCTAACATGGCTACACATGTTGCAGGTATTCTTATTGATGCAACGGTTTATGAGTCAGATGCTCAAGGAGTTAGTATACCAGGCGGCTATGCTCAAACTTATACAGGATTAACAGGCGACCCAGTAACTGGGGAATTAAGTAGCCCATTTACCTTACCGTTTAATAATGTTAATGTTTATTATTCAGTATCATTAGTACTTGCAAGTATAGGTAGCAACACTTGTCCTCATTGGACTAATCAATTTGCACCTCCTGTTGGCTGCACTGACCTTAATGAGCATCTATTTATGTTGCGTCCAAGTTCAGTACCTGGATGTACGGATGCTTCAGCTTTAAATTATGACTGTGCGTCTAGCACAAACCCAGGCTCTACAACTCCTTGTACGGATAATGTTACTGTAGATGATGGAAGTTGTGTATATCCTCTTAGTGGCTGTACAGATTCTTCAGCACTTAATTACAATCCTGCAGCTACTACTGATGATGGTTCTTGCACATACCCTGTTAGTGGGTGTACTGATTCAAGTGCACACAATTATAATTCACTAGCAACTATAGATGACGGCTCTTGTATTTATTGTGTTTGGGGCTGTATGAACCAATCATCAATTAATTATAATCCTCTAGCTACTTGTGATAACGGAAGTTGTATTCCTTGTGTTTATGGGTGTATGAATCCAAGTTCATCTAACTATAATCCTTTAGCAACATGTGATGACGGAAGTTGTACAGGTTGCGTATATGGTTGCACAGATTCAACAGCATCCAATTATAATTCTTCTGCTACTTGTGATGATGGAAGTTGTTGTATTGACGGCTGTACAGATTCAACAGCTTTAAACTATAATGTTTTAGCTACATGTGATGATGGAGGTTGTTTATATTGTGTAGACGGATGTACAGACTCTAACTCTTCAAATTACGACGCAGCTGCAACATGTGATGATGGCTCTTGTTTAGAGTCAGAATGCAGTGATTGTTTTCAACTTTTAAACGTATTATACAAGGAGGCTAATTGTGAGGGGTGCAATGAAGACGATTATCTAATAGAAAAACGTAATTTACAAAGGTTTACTAATCTTAGAATAATGAGAGATATGGCTTATGAATGTGGTGACACTGCTTACGTTGCTACAATGCAAGCTGAAGAGTACGAAATGTGCTCTACATTATTAGATGAGCATACCAATGAGGGAGTAAATGATTACAAAGTTTATGGTTGCACTAATCCTGCTTCTGCAAATTACAACCCTAAAGCCACACACCCATGCACAAGACAAGGTGTTGTTAACTTTTGTTGCGGAAACTCTTCAACATTAAAAATCTCTGGATGTATTGACCCATTAGCAACTAATTATAATCCTGCTGCTAATATTGATGATGGAAATTGTTTGTATTAAAAGTAATGAACTAACCTAGCAACCTGGCCGCTAGACTTTTCATGAATAAATCCTTCTACTGCTTTAGGAGTTCCTGTAAAACCTTTTCTTGAATGCCAACTATCTGTTCCTGATGGGCTTCTCATATACTCTACAGTAACCCCTATAAAATCTTTTGCATCTCTCCATTTGTGTTTTACTTTGTGGTGTAAGTGATGTAAATACCAGTATCTATATTTAGTTTTGCTCCACATTTCAGGCATTTCTTGAGCCATTAACAATGGTAAATTATCCATTTTAGCACCATCACCATGTTCTATACCGATAAGATTTGTACCGTACTCGTAATACTTTCTGTATGCTACACTTACGTCAAAACTAACTTCACTATCTTTTCTAAACCAACTTTGAAGAGCGTGTGCTAAATGAAAGCCACTTTGGTAATCATGATTACTCATACTGTGAACTACATCTACAGGTGCAACTTCTCTTAAAATCTCTACACACTTTACATATAATCCTAATGCAAACTCAAAGTGCATCCACCATTTACCATCAACATCTTGATTAGTTCCTTTAGTGGTTGTATTATAAACATTATCAACATGTAAAACATCGTTTCCTACACAAAATAATATTCTTTCTATATCAAAACCTCTTGACTTATCTAAAAGACCCTCCAGGCCTTCTATAACACGCATACAAGCTGTTTCAACATCATATTTTTCTCCAGTTTCTACTCTGTTTGCATATTTACCTATATGTATATCTGCAGGATTAATTACTAAAAGATGTGTGCCTTCTTTTATTCTTTTTGGTTTTTTATAGTAAGGAGAATGTTTTTCTATTAAACTAGCAATATTATCTAATATATCTTGTTTATCAATAGATATGTCTTCTTTTGTTACAATACTAAATCTATACTCTCCACTAGCTGACTGCCAGTGTTTTACAGACACAACATCTTTCTTTTCTATACCTCTTTCTTCTAAGTGTGTTTCTAATGCTGTGTTTCCGTTTATATTAGCAGTGCTGTCTGCTCTGCTCTCCAATATTATCTCAACCTCCTCTTCGCTTAATCTAATACGTTTACCATATTCTTTAGCCATTTTGTGTTATTGATTGGTTATTAAGCAAATATATGAAAAAATAAAAGGATTTTATATTAAAAATGGGATGTTATTAACACCCCATTCTTAAAACTAAAACTAATAACTTTCGCTATGAACAACAAAAGATGTGCAAATATACAAAATTATTTTGTTTTACATATCATAACCTGACATACTTTCGCCAGACCCCAAATTGTTGTCTTGACTTGTTGATGGCATTTGCGAATCAAGCATTAAGCTTCCATCTGGCATATAATGATACCCAGGAGGAGCTACTTGCTCTGCATCTCCTATATCTTCATCAGTTTGACATGGAGGGTTAGGACAGCATGGGTTTCTACCATTGACACAAGGCACTTGCTTATAAGTAGGAGGGATGTAGTTTCCTGCGGCAAGAGTCCCATAAGCAGGAACATCAACCTCTAGGCATATATCCCAATAAGAAATTCCTGTAGTGTGAGTGCACTCAACTGTAGCAGTCCACTTCCCATGGGTCGTAATAGTGCCTAACACAAACGCCCCTCCTATCGGATTACTTGAAGCAGCCCAACCTGCAGCGACTAAACCTAAAGGGCCATATATAGATTTTGTTGCTGTATTTCCAGTTGCACATATAGTTAAAGAAAGAGTTTGTGCGGTAGGGTCAAAATAAAAATGTTTTATTCCACACAAAGATGTTCCAAAAATAGGGTTTAATAAAGGCATTTGCAAACAAGGGCTATCACAATCATAAGGCTTATTGGTTATGACTGGGTCGTCTACAGCGGGAATTACCACGCCTGTCAGTACATTAGTATTTATTGCAGTATTTGTGTTAATAGGAGAATATGTTTCACACAAGTAATCAGGATTTAGTAATCTAAAATTTTCACAATCAGATGATGACCTAAAAGGAAAAGCCCTGTTTGCAGTGTTAGAACACATTTTTTGTTGAGTTTTCCAGTCATAATAACAACCCCACTCACAACCATTACAATTATCTATACCTTTATTATGCATAGAGGCTCCGCCACAACCATATAATTTATCTATTTTAGATATTTTAAATCCTTGAGAATCAAAACCTGATGGCAGCGTGCTGTTACCACCTTGAGCGTAAATGTAATGAGCTCCTGAGTCAAAATAACTTGTTTCAAACGGAGCCCCTAGAACAACATTGTTATTAGTTGTACTAAGCCCTGTTGTACTGCCTAAAACACCAAAATAAGGAGATGATAAAATGTATTGTGGTATATCTATAGGTTCTGGAGTATGAGTAGTTTGAGGGCTTGCATGCCCACCAAAAACTCTTAACATTCTCTGAAAATGGTTGTAAACCTCAGTTGGGTTCATATCTAAATTTATTCCTAAAAACAATCCTTTGTATCTAGTAATTCTAACTTGATGTTTACCAAGGTTCCCTGAATAATAAATTTCAAACGGAAACTTATAAGTACCAGAATTTTGATTCCACGTTGGGTGCTCTGCCCACGCTTTTAATCTAACTAAAAAATCCTTCCAACTATATGGTGCGTAATTAGTTGTAGTTTGCATAATTCCGTTAATATCAGGATATTCACTAGAACTAGTTAGCCATCTCCTAACCCCTATTCTTGTATAAGGTTGGCCTGAAGATGAGTTTGGATTGATTGTTACGCCATCATAAATAGATAAATCTGGATAAGCACTAGCACTTAAAGCTGTCAAATCATTTGAAATAGCAAATCCCTTGTAAAAAAATATATTTTTTAATCCTGGCTTATCATAATCATTTATAGTAACACTAGGGTTATAAAGGTAATTCATTTCTGTAAAATACGGAGAATTAGAAACGACAATATCAGTTGGTAAATAAGCAGGGCCAACTGTGCCACTCAACGAGCTTTGAGCTGAACACGATATGCAAGCAGGTCTTGAAGGAGAAGAAGCCCCATTTGGAAGAGGCGTGTTAGAATCTAGCCATTCAGAATATTTATTAACCCCTGCAGGTACGGGTAACTGAGGATAAGAGTTTACCTTACTTAAATCAGCAAGAAAATGAAAATAGTAATCTCTTGTATCATCCTCTGGATTCATTGTAGCCATATAGTATCCTATTAACCTGCTGTATGATTCATTACTATCATAAAAATATTTTATATCTGTACCGTTGATATTTAGGTTGCCATTATCAAACATATGCTTATCAAACCTATTTTTTACAAAACCAAATTCTGTAATAGATGAATTAGTTATATGTGTTTTTCCATCACAAAAACCTCCCCCTCCACTTACTAGAGATAAAGGTTTAAAAATAGTTGTATCTAAAGCGTTTTTAATATCCTTAAATCTATTTATATATTTATGTATAAACTTTTTCATTACAATATATTTTTTTCTCTTATATTAAGTTCTTGAAGCCATTTATCTACTTGAAAACCAGGTGAAGATTTATCCTTAAATTTATTATATCCTGCTATTTTAATATCTGGATGTCTTTTTATCATATACTTGATATATATTTCTAATGTTTCTTTTTGCTTATAAGTTCTGGTGTCTTTTGCATTAGTATTGTTTTTATTAAGGCCTCCTATATAAGCAATATGTCTTGAAACAGAATTAATATCTTTATTTTTATATTTTAAATCCCAACTATCTGTTCTGTTTTTGTTTTTGTTATTAAAAAGACTATTTATATTACCATCTATATCAATTATATCTGAATATGAATGATTTATATTGACTGAATCATCAAAATCACTTCCTTCTTTTGTGTAAGTAGAGTGTATTATTAAATATTTTAAACACATTAGCAAAAACTTTCCTCACTTAAATTAATATATTCTATAGTCACCCCTTCTTTCTGTACTGCTCTTGCAATATCAGGATATATTCTTTTATACGCATTAGAGGACTTTCCAATAAAACCATCTTTGACGAGTGCATTATTCTCTTGCGAATCGCCCACAAGAAGACATCCAGCAGTATGTGAATCGTCATTACCAGTATGTATAAGAATCCATTTAAAGCCTGGTACATTAGTAACGTGTAGCATTCCTTTATGTGTTTTACCATATTTTTTAGTATATCTTGAATGAAAACCTCCTTCTGTTCTTAACTCTATTTTATAAGTTCCTGCGGGTATTCGTGTTTCACCTTTCACCTTTTCTTCCCTATACTCATCCTCTAAGGTGTAGCATAAAAATTTCATTTCACCTTCAGTGTCATCAAATAATAATCCACTTGTTGAATCTTGTTGACTGCTAAATCTTAATACTTTTAATTTCATTTTACCATTTTTCTTTGTTTGCCCAATAAGCTGCAGAGCATTTTCCTTTAGCTATATTTTTAGCGTGTCTCGCTTTAAATGACTTTCTTCTAGCTTTAGATTTTGTATCTGTTTTATCTCCAGCTGTAGTTACTCCTTGCTGACCAAAACGTATAGTCTTAATCTTACCTTTACATCTTGTTACAACAACATGTGACTTTGTTTTATGACTAGGAGTTCTTTTTGGCTTGTTCAAACCTGACACTCCAGCTCTTTTTAAACTTGCTTTGACGCTTGATTTACTTTCTGCCATTATTATTATTTTTTTGGTTTCGTATGTTTATACCCTTTTTTCTTTAATTCTAAATGTTTTTTCATAGTATTAGCTTTTACACCTTTACCAGCTTTACTATACATCATGTGAGGTTTAAATTTTTTTGCCATTATTTTTTCTTTTTTATAGTTTTTACTTTTCCATTTTCTGTCCTAGCGTATATATGAGTTTTAGTTTCTCTTATTTTTGTTCCGCAATATCTTCCCTTGCCATAATTCCAACATATTCTTTTTGCCATTATTTTTTTCTTTTTTCAAGTGACCTTCCTCCAAAATAAGCACCTATAACAGTTATAAGAACTAATTGTAATAAGTCTGTCCACTTAGATTCAACATTAAAGTTTATTGTTCCTGCATCTATAAATATCATTAAAACTGTGCTAACCACTAAAAATATTAATACCATTGGCCTTACATTTTTGCTTAACCACGAGTCAGAGTTCATATCTGCTTTCCATCTTTCAGATATTTGCTTCTCCATTTCTACTTCATAATTTGCTACTAATTCTCTGACCTTGTGTTCAGCTGCAAGTCTTTCTTCATCTGATGTATGAAGACTATCTATTACGCCCCCCACTCCTTTTACTAAATCGGCCGCTCCTCCTGAAAATATTTGTCCTAACATAATTTATTTTTTTTAATTTATTATTACATCTACAGCACTATCTGAAGCACTTAATTGTACATATAATCTTTTATATGAATTATTAAAATTTATACCATAACTTTTATCTAGCACTAATGTAGTTCCGTTTGGAACTAAAACATTATTTAATATATAAAAATTCGTTTCAGTAAAACCACCAGCACCATTATCAACGTAATTTCGAACCCACAAATCTATAGTTACAGAATCTGTTGCGTGTTTATTGCATAAAACTATACTGTTAATATTAGCGGCATTAATATCATTATCTACTTGACCTGTCAATGGATTTTGAATAGACCTTTTATCGATAACAATTACTTCTGAATTATTTGATGTATTTAAATATTTTAATGCCATAATTAATATTTTAACTTAAATTCCATTCCCACAAACAAGTTATATAATATGTAGTATTAGCTGTCGTGCTATCACTTTCTATAGACAATTGCACTGTATCTCCAGCACCAATAACATTAGTACCACTATCTAAACTTGTTGTAAAATCATATGTAGCCATATTTTGACGGCTACATCCTGCTCCAGACTGTGTTCCTATCACACTTGGAGCTGCTCCAGTGTTAGAGCTAGTGTCTTGAGTTTCTAATCTCCACGTGAAAGTGTTACTACTAACATCAGTGGTAGCCCTAAGAAATACTTTTAATAATTTTCCAGCAACAGGAGCTAATATAGGTAAATTTTTATTAGTTGATGTTGAAGACTCACCCTCAGCTTCTTGCAAGCCTACGTATGTTTTAGTTGTATCAATATCAGCTCTAAACATGTAGTATGTTAACTGTCTCTGTGCTGAATAATGCGCGGTGTCCGCGTCTAAATAAGCGCTAGCTATAGCGGTTCCATTCCAAGTGGCATTTGTAATGGTTCCATTGCCCGCTATATCTATACCAGTTGATGCCACAGAAAATTGACCATCTACAGAAATAGTTAAATTAGCCGCTGCGGCAGCTGCATCGTTAGTTGTTATTTGTGTTGCCCCATGTTCAGTGACTGCTATATTACAATAATCATCTTGAGAATCACCACCTCGTTCAAAAATTGAAAAATCTGTACCACTTCCAGATTCTGGGTTAAGTCTAGCAAAAGTATTGCTTCCGTTCTTAAAATCTAGATTTTCATCATCAGCGATTTCTAAGTTCATAGCTGCGGCAGCATCTAACGTAATGTTACCATCAGCAGCTATTTCAAAATGAGCTGCAGTAGCATCGTCATCTATAGTTGTTAAAGTAGTTGCACCATGTGTTGTTGTTGCTAGTGAAAAATAATCTCCAGTGTCCTGGTTAGATAATAAACTTAATGTAGAAATATTACTATTATTTAAGAAAGTAAGATTAGCTTCTACTGAAGCCTCGTCAGCATCTTTATATGATAAAACACCATTAGCGGTTGAACCGTCAAAAGATATTCCTCCACTAGCAGACGCTTTAACAATCTTGTTGTTTGCATCTAAACCTAAATTACTACCAGACGCTATAGTACCAGTAGACACATCTTCTAAATAAACAGCTCCTTTAAACCTAGCTATTAAATCTACAATATGTTGACCTATCCACTTCAAATTTATTTTTTTATAATTTTATGACTTTTTTTATTATCCATAAATATAGTTATAATATTATAAATACCTGAACTATAATTAGATAAATCTACAAAATCACTTCTTTTTTTAATGATTAAAACTCCTATATTGTTGTAAACTTCTATATCAGTCTCTTTATTTATATATACATAATTATTTGTAGGGTTGGGATATAAAGATATTTTATCTTGAATAACTCTTGCTGGAGGTAAACTACCTGTCCATCCGTCTACACAATGATTATATGTCAATTCACATATACTATCCCATTCATTTTCACAACAATAATCATCTACTTCTATTACCCAAGCGTAACATTCATCATTTAAAAAGAAAGGATTACCAGAGCCATTTACACACCACTCTGCTGCATATAAACAACCTAAAGAATCGTGTGCTATTATGTTTGCTAACGGGTTATAATTGAACGCATTTGGGTCTCTACATCCTGCTATCGCTTCAATACACGAACCGTTTTCAGTATTAGCCAACGTATCATAGTTAAGAGCAGTGCTATCCATACAACCATAAATATAAGGAATGCAACTAAAATCTTCTGTGTTAGCGGATGGGTCATAATTAAGCATACTAGGGTCAGTGCACCCATAAACAAAAGGAATACAAGAGTTGTTGTCAACATTAGCTAAAGGGTTATAATTAAACATAGTGCTGTCAGTACACCCATAAATTGGAAGTATACAGCTAAAATCATCTGTGTTACAAGAATCACAATAGTTTAGTGCTATAGGGTCTGTACAACCTAATATAATGGGCACGCAAGTTCCATTATCTACATTAGCTAAAGGATTATAATTGAATGCTATACTGTCCATACATCCATATATAGGAAGAATGCAACTAAAATCATCTGTATTACAACTGTCACAAAAATTCAATGCTACTGGATTAGTGCAGCCATATATAAAGGGTATGCAACTATTGTTGTTTGTGTTAGCTAATGGATTGTAGTTAAACATAGTTGAGTCTGTGCAACCATAAACAAATGGTATGCAATTACCATTATCTGTATTTGCTAGCTGATTATAGTTATACATAGTAGGGTCTGTACATCCATAAATATAAGGAATACAACTTCCGTCATCAGTATTAGCACTAGGAGAATAATTCCACATTGTAGAATCTGTACAGCCGTAAACTATACCGACACAACTTCCGTCATCTGTATTTGCTAAAGGATTGTAATTTATAGCAATACTACTCATACATCCATATATTACAGGTATACAAGTGTCTGGAGTGTTGGCATTAGCATTATAGTTAAATGCTAAATCATTCATACACCCTAATATTACAGGTATACACCCACTATTATCTACATTAGCTGTAGAGTCATAATTAAACATAGTTGAATCAGTACATCCAAATACAGCAACTATAGAACAACTTCCATCATCTATGTCGGCTACAAAACCTTGAGTATAATACTCTAAATAACCTGCGTTAGTACATCCAGGATTATAATAACATGTATCATTTGTATTAGCTAAAGAATTATAGTTATAAGCTAGTATATCCATACATCCTGTTACAACTGGTATACACTCATTTCCACAATAAGGCTGTGCCTCATATATATCTAAAGCACTTTTATAATTTCTTAATTTATTTTCATTTGGCCCTGGCCAAGGATTGTTACCTTCATATATTACTGTGCCGTAAATATTTTCAAGTTTAAATGAATTTTGTATTGTTTGTATATCTAATTGTTGTGTGTTTTGTTGAGGTGTAGGTATTTCAAAATAATAAAAATAAACCTCATCATTAGAATTAAGCTCTAAAGAAAATGTGTCAGAGTAAACACTATTGTTAGTTATTTTAAACTGCCATAAAGAATCTCCTTGCTCAACGCCTAGCCAGCAAGCACCCCACGAATCACCACCGTCATCATACAATATTAAATCATAAATACAAGGTGAGGTTAACAACATTCTATCAGCATTAGCATCATAATTAAATGCTGCGGAATCTGTACAGCCATAACTAGCTAATGTCATACAGCTGCCATCATCTACCGTAGCTATTGAATCGTACTCTAAATAACTTGGCGTTGTACAGCCGTATATTATAGTGTCATTATTGCAAGTGTCAGATACATAAGGATTAGAAGATATTGTGCTCCCAAAGTTTGGAGGGTTTAATAAAAACAAAGTATCTTCACAATCTAAGTTTGTAACCAAACAACTTCCAACGACAGACCCTCCGCCAATACCATCACCATAAGTATCATTAAGTGTAAATACTATAGTGTCACCTACAGGTATGCAAACTTGTGTATGTACTGTTTGTCCCGTTTGTGTATAATCATAAGTTCCTGAAGAAACAGAATATATTATATTACCATTAGCTGTTACCTCCCAAGATGTTTCCGTTGGCCAATTGTCTAATTTTATAGCCACATCAATTAAAGATTCTGTAGAGTCACAATTAACATTTTGAATACATGAGCCGTTATCTACATTAGCCCAAGGGTTGTAATTTGTGGCAGCAGGGTCTATACAGCCATAATAATAAATACAACTACCATCGTTATGAGTAGCTAATGGATTGTAATTAGTAGACACACTATCATCACAACCATATATAACAGTAAATGGGTCACTAATCATTATATCATCTATAGCAATATCACTAGTATAACTAGAGCCTGTAATTGCTTTAAACTTAATTTTAAACGGCGTAGTTGCTGTTATTGGATAATAAGCAAGCTGCCATTGATTTCCTTGATTTCCAGATATTGTATCTAGTGCAGTATAGCCAGTGCTATCTAGCATGCCTATTTCTAAGTCGCCCATAGCATTTCCATGCATATGATACCAAAAAGACAACACTTTTCCTGGTGTTGCGGAAACATCAAACCTAGGCGTATATACTATAAACACTTTGTTTGGAAAATTAGGATTAGATGATTCTACATAAAAATAAATACCATTACCTGTAGTATGGTCTCCGCTTGGGCCTGTTCCAACAGAACTTGTAGACCCCTGCATTAAATACCAATCAGCAAAATCATTTGTATCTTGCTCTAATGCTACGCCATTTTCAAAATCATGTACCCAAGGAAAAGTATTTATAATTTGCCCAAAGCTAAATACAGGAAGCAGTAATAATAATAGTAAATTTTTCATTTCATAAATCTTTTACACAACATTTTTTTGTTTCTTTTTTACAGGCATCTTTTTTTAAAGAACAACCTGCAGCAAGTAGTAATAATATTAAAAAAAACTTTTTCATTCTTTAGTTTTTATTTTTTCAAATGCACTAATACCAAAACACCCTAATGTCACAAGAACAAATGAATTGTATATAGTGTCATTAATTAACAAGTAAGCATCATCTCCTGAATACACAAAACTAGTCAGAAGGTCAGCAAATGCAAATAATACCATAATACCAAAAGATATAAAACCAATTATATTCTTTTCATTTATATCGTTTTTATTTTTGAATAATTTCCACATATTAAAAGTCACTCATTATTTGACTGTCTATTTCTTCTTGAACCTCTTTTCTTGTTGCTACCATTTTAAAACTTAAATCAGCTTGAAACCTAGCAACCTCAACATCATCTTTAAAAATTATAATTGTTGGTATAACTGCTATTTTATGTTTTTTAGCCATTTTGCTTTGTTTAGCTATATCTATAAAAGATATTGTTTTTACATCTGTTAAATCATGAACCCAGACCACCCCATTATCCTTGTTCCATTCTGCATTAAATTGTGCTACCTGAATTTGTCCATAGGATGTGAAAGAAAATAAAACAAACAATATAAAAACAAAAAACACAATAAATAATTTCCTAGTATCATAATCTAGCCTTTCCATTACCTGTTATATAATTTATCTTCTATTTTTTCAAGAGTCTTTTTCATTTCCTCAACATCTGTTTTTGTATCCATAATAGTTTGACGAATCATTTGGTCTTTCATATCGAACTCCATACGAGTTACGTCTTGAGGCGGAGGAATAGGCAATTCTTTTGCTTCAGTTATGTCGGCTTGTAAAGTAAACCACATGCCAACTAATGTTGCTATAAGGGCAGCTATACCACCTAAAGTCTTTAAACTTAGTTGCACTGCTGTTTCTTCACTTAATTCTTTAGCCATTACATTTCAAATCCAAAGTTTAACACTATTATTCTTAGTTTTTTAGTACAACAAGTATCTGTATCGCAAAATAAACATGCTTGCATTTCAAGTATTGTCAATCTGCCTAATCTAATTGTGATTTCATACTTTTCTTTTTTGTTTCCTTTTTTCCAACTGTTAATCCAATTCATTTTATTTCTTTTTTTTACCACCCCAGTATTCAACAGCAAAACCTTGCTCAACTAGTGTGTCGTTAATATTAACATCTTTTACTATTAAAGTTCCAAGTACTCTCCCGTACTTACCAACCTCTTTACTTTCTAATATAAAATCTCCTTCTCCTAATAACTCTACTAATTTATCTTTAGAGGCTAAACCTTTTGCTTTTTCTTCTAAATCTCTTGTTCTTGACTCAGGACTATCAATACCTGCAAGTCTTATTCTTTTATGTATAGTAATGTCAAAACCTAAATCTATATGAGCATCTACAGTGTCTCCATCAACTACCCTGTCTAATTTAGCTTTATAAGTATACATCAAAAAATAATATAATTAACGCCTAATTTAAAATCATACCACTCCCTGTTCCAATATTTACTGTATTTACCTTCTACAAAATATCCTAAATGCTTATCAATTTTTAATCCATATATTATTCCTGCCGAATAATCATACCACTGTTCATTATTATTATATTTATGATAAGAAAACTCACTCCCATCATCATAGTGATAAGGCAATATATTACCCCAAGCATGTAACCATTTGTTTTTAGTGTAATAATAATAATCAAATCCAATAATTATAGAATGTTGAATTTGTTTATCTAGCTCACTTCTTTTTTTCTCAGAATAATCAGCTAATACTCTGGGTATTACATTTTCTTCCCAAACCTCAGTAGAAGTAGCAACAACAGCACCATTAGGGTCTTTATATTCATTATTAGCAACATCAATAGTATACCCCTCCTGTATTGCTAAATAAGTATAATGAAGGCTCCCGTTTGAAAGCAGCCATTCTCCCAGAGGGTTGTACCCATAAGGCTCTGCAAGCCTGTGAGCAGCCCCTATGCTAATTGCTAAATTTTTGTTTTTTTTATATCTATATCTTTCCGATAGTTCAAAGTACTCTACGTCTGCAAAACCGTCTTTTAAATATTCTACTTTTGCAGCAAAATGGTCTATACAAAAAGGGCCATCACAATCATCGTCAGAGCTGTATCTAATAAAATGATGCTGGTCTATATAATCAACTCCTTGCTGCCTAGCATAATCTATTTCAAATAGATACTCAAACCCTCTTACCTTACCTACTGTAGCTGCGTCTGTATAATTAGACTCTGTACCATCATAAAAAGTATTTGCTCTATTTTCATATCCAAATCTAGCAATTTTTCTTACCCCTAAAGTTATAGAATAATCATAGGGAGTTTTTACCACTCCTTCTTCTAATTCACCAGAAGTTACTTGAAATGTTTTAACATCAAATTTAGAAGTTCCGCCATTAACTGCAGCATAGAGTGTAGCAAACTTAGTATGTTTTTTTAAGGTTTTTTTAAAATCAAAATCCTTTAAGTATGTGTTATAATTAAATTGTCCTTTAGAAACAAAGGACAAAAGAGTAAAAAGTATTATTAATAAATTTTTCATTTATTTTTAGTAGTATCCCACATTAGAAAGATAGTTATATAAATTATTTCTATTTGTTACAGAAAGACCCTGGTCGCAAATAATTACCTCATACCAATAACTTGTTTGCGTAGGCTTGCCAAACCGACTTATTTTTAATAAATCACTAGCTGTTTGAGTGCCCTCCCCTTCATCTGCCTCTGCTGCATTATTATCCTTATATACTGTCATTGCTCCTTCAGTATCTCTTTCGACTCCTAAAACAAAAGGAGTTCCCTCTATTATTTCATTTATAGTAAAATCGTGCCTGTTACCATCTATTTTAAACCTTATTGAAGTTGGGCCTGTTAATTTTATAAAATTATCTGCATCATGTTCTGCTAAATCTTCGTTTGCCCCTATAGTATCGTCTGACTTCCAATTAAGTTTAAAATATACAGAATACTCTCTTAAATCTAAACGCTCATCGAAAGTCAAAATATTTGTGCCAGAATGAAATTTAATTGTTCCATCAGATTCAAGGTCTGGCGAGGTTGATGTTCCGCCATCAGCAGTTGCTTTCCATCCGCCTTCTTTTTCATCACGCCATTCTTTTACATCAAGTTCTGCATCTGCAGTTATACCTGTTCTAAAACGAAACCAATGAATTAAATCTGGCAACCTTTTTGGGCTCCATGGCTCGCTTCCTGTAGCTGATAAACTTATACCTAACCCTAATGACATATTCTATTTTCTAGTGTAAATAATACAAGCCCCATTAGTTAGAGTAATGTCTGTTACAGGAAGGTATACTGTCATGCCTGCTGGTATAGCAACATCCCTTGCTCCTGAAGTATCTAACATATTTATCTGTAATCCTGAATCAGCCTGTGTTTTAAATATATTACCATCTACGTTTCCTACTATTTCATGAGTCCTATCATTAGTTGATGCATTACGAGTAAATGTGCCATAAGAAAAATCTTGGTCTGATAATTTTGCTATCCAAGTATTAGTACCATACAAAGTACCATCACTATCTAATGTTATAGCTCCAGCACCAGAAGTTTCTTCTAATATAACCTCATTACTAGCAGTGTCAATAGCTTGTATAAAATATATAGATTTGTCTTTAAATTCAGTAGGCCTACTACTAGCTTCTTGAATAGTTCCTTCAGGCATTCCTACACCTCCCCAATTTAAAAAAACCTTATCTCCAACTTTAAGGGTTGCTATATCTGCAGCTGATAATGCAAATTCATTTGTAGCGTTAGTTACTCCTGTAATATTCAAGTATTTACCAAGCCCACATGATGGTGTTTGGTCTAAATCAAATTGTGAAAACACACAATTTTCTAAAGTTTGTACTGCATATGCTCGAATATTGTTGGCAATATCACCATCTGTCATTAATATTGTAGGGCCTCCCATCCCTAATGCTAATTGTGCTGTTTTTGACATAATTTCTTAATTTTTTAATTCTACAAAAATACTAAATTTTAACGACTTAACCTAGTAATTTACTTAATTCTTATAATACTCCTTGTGTAATTTTTTTATTTTTTTAGCGTTAGCTTTAAATTTTTCTCTATACTCTCTTTTTTCCCTTCCAGATGAATTGTTTATTTTATTTTGTAACTTTCTGTTTTCTACTATTAATTTAGACATTTTTCTAAAGTCTTTATTCACCCCTTTACCACCAAAAAGAACACTTGTTTCCAACCCTCCTGCACCAAAATCTGTTTCTAATCCTAATAATCTCAATGCTGGTCTTTCTGTTTCTCCCCTTAATACTGTTCCAAAATCTTCTACTAACTTAAAACCACCTGGTGTAGGAAGACCTGTAAACGCTACTAATTCTTTTGCTACTTTTTTTCCATTTTTAAATCTATTTTTTTCAAGCTCTAATATTTTCTTTTTTGCTTCAGATGGCTTTAAATTATCATCAGCTCCCACCATAAATATATCATAGCTATTTTTTACTGTTTTTGCAGTAGCATCAAGAAGCGAGCCAAATTTTTGTTCTACTGGGGTTAAACTATCTTTAAAAGCTCTATCTGGCCCTAAAAGACGATTTTTAATTTGTGCAAAACCTTTACCTATTAAAAATATACCTTCAAGGTTTCCAGTTAATAAAGCTGTCCCCTGTCTTACATCATCCCATAAAAAATTATTTCCAGCTAAAGAAAAAACTTGACCTAATAATATATGTGATGCAAAAAATCGTTTTGCATTTCTTTTTATATTTTTACCCTCTCTTATTTCTCTAATTGATTGTGTAGCTATTTGATTTTGTTGAATCATTGCTGATGTAAACATTGTGAATGGCTTTGCTAAATCTCCTCCTATTGCTCTAATATAAGATGTGTTAGACAATCTAAAAGATTGCTGAGATTGTTCTGCAAAATATTCAAAATCTTGTAAAGCTTTTTCTTTAGCTACTTTATCTGAAAAACCTTTTTTTCTATATTGTTTGTATTGATAATCAGCATATACTTGACCCCCCATGCCTGCTCCATATCTATCTCCATATTTTATAAATTTAGAGCCTATTGGGTCTACATATCTATTTTTTATATAATTATATTTTTTTAAGGCCCTAGTACCCCTTGAAGAGCTAAAACCTGATGTTCTTGAAGAGGTGTAATCTAAATATGCTTTACCTCTTGTGTTAAGCCAAGTTCCGCTGCCTATGTCAACTATACCAGCTTTTTGCCCCATTTCTTTTCTTAAAAATTGCATTTTAGCTAAACCTTTATAAAACTCAACAGTTGGCATTTGAGAAGAAAATACAAGAGTAGAAAAAGTTTGTTTTATACCGATGGCAGGTTTTAAAAATAACGTAGCTGTAGTTAGATTATTAGTTATAGAAAAATCAAGATTAAACTTTATACCAGATTTAAAATTACCTGCAAAAACATCAGTATAAAAATCCATAATTTTATTATAAGCAGAGCCATGATTTTGACGAATAGCTTCTCTTACCATTTTATCTCCAAAAACTGCATTTAATTCTCTAACAGGTGTTGTAAAATGATAAAACCTTTCCATAGCATTTCTATAACCTGTAAATACATCTAAAGCATCAACATATCTTAAAGCTTCGTTATTTTCTACTCTTTTTAAAATATGACCATTACTTACACTTTTAGTCAAATTTTGAAATTGAGAATCTATAACATCTGAAACATTTCTGTCATAAGTTTTGCTATCTATAAATCGTGGAGAATAAAATTCACCAACAGTAGGCATACTAATACCATACACGTCTTCGTATTTTTTATTGTATTTTTTGTACATTTTTCTATACTGTGTAAATAAGTAATCCCCCAATTCTTTAACTTCTGGTTTTAAAAACTTTTCTAGTTTAACCATGTTTTCTGGAGTTAAGCCCATAGTCTCAAAATTACCTTTATTTGTTACATCTTTATACAGCATATATTTTGACAAAGCTTCCATTTGTGTGAGTTTTAACTCAGTTGATTTGCCAGTAGCACTTTCTTTAAGTATAACACCTGTATCTTCTATAACTCTGTACTCAGTATCTATTTTATATTTTACTGCTTGCCTTAAATCTATATTTTTTTCTTCTAGTATTTTTAATTTAGAACCTGTTTTTTGCAAATAATTTTGCTCTACTCCTAATATTTCTGCAAATTTAGAGTCTATTTCTGCCTCAAACTTTTTAGCATCTACTAGTTGTGCATCTTCTGCTTTTTTAATTAATCCTTTATAAAAAGTATCTATTAAAAAATAGCCTTTTTTTGCTTTAGTATCTAAAGATTTTAATACTGTTATTAAATTTTTATCCCAAACTTCAACTGTATCAAATATATCTTTTGCTGTCTTGTTTTCTAATCTTTGTGCTTCAAGACCAGTTAAAACACCTTTTTTTCCCGTTACTCTATCTATAACAAATTTTCTTAAATCTGAAAATCTTTTAGCCTCCTCTTTTCTATATAATTCTGTTTCTGTTTGAGCTTTTTCTCTTAATTGTTTTACATCTTCAAACATTTTTTCTAACTGCTCTTTGCTTTTATTGTTTATTTGAGAAAACTGTAAGTCAAAAAGCTCTTCCCTTAGTCTTAACACTTCTGCCTCTAATAAATTTCTATCTGTTTTTTTAGATGCTTTTGATGCTAAATATTTATATCTATTTATTATGTTGAATTTACTACTACCTTCAAATGCCTGACCATTTTCTATAGCCAGTATTTGAGCCTCTTTTTCTTCTATTTTTTCCTGTGATTCAAGCTCATGTTTTTTTCCAGTTTTTTTGTTTGTAGATTTTATAATGTGTTCGTTAATTTCTTTTAATCTTTTTGTAATTTTTGTTGCAAGCTTTTTACCTCTAGCTCTAATATCACGCTTTGCAACTTCTTTGCCGCTTGCATCTTTTTCTGTAGCAATAGATTTTTTTATTATTTTATCTATCAGCTTTTGCTTTGCAATGGCGTTTTCCAAATCTTTTTTATTGTTTATTAATTTCTCTACTCTTTCTATTGCTGCATTTAAAGTAGATTTATCAGATATTTTTCCTGCACTTCTAATTGTAGCACTTATAGCTCTACCTAATTCTCCTGTGTTTTTGTTTAAAAAATCATTAAATTCTTTTATAGTATTTTTAACATCTTGTTTTTTTTGTGTTTTACCTGATGCCACACCTCTATCAAACTGCTTTATTTTTTCCTTTATATTATCAATAATTTCTTTTGTTTGTTTTACAACAAGTTTTGGCTCTGGAGAAACATCTTCCACCTTTTTAATGTCTTTTTTAACTTGCGTTTGAGTTTGTTTTGTTTCTTGTGCTGCCTCTTTAGTAAACGCTTGTTTTTCTGTTGGCGTAAGTTCTTTTAAAGCGTTTCTGTGTAATTCTTGAAGCTCTTTTTTTGTATATTTAGAAAAAGCAGGTTTTTCTTTCATTTCTTTTACAAAACCGTCTATATCTAATCGTTTTTGCTTTACCATTTCTTTGGCAAAATTTATAACATCCTTACTTCTTAAATTATAATTTCTGCCAAAATAATCGTTTATCTGTTGTTCTAACTTTTTTAATTTATCCTTAGTTATAGGGCCAGCCTTTTTAGCTTCTGATATTATGTAATTTCTAAATTTATTTAACCCAACGGCAGCATCACCTGTTTTTTTAACAGCAGCAATACCTACGTCTAAAGCCTTAGAAAGCACTTTAGGCGTTATAGGCACGACAAAGGAGTAAGTCATTCCCTGCTTCTCTAAACTAGTCTTAGCGTCTTGCAAGCTCTTAACAACTCTATCGGTAAAATCTCTTATAGCCTGTTCTTCTCTTTTCCCTTCTTTTGTACTTTTTTCTACTATCGCCTCTTCTAAAGCTTTAATGTCTTTTGTAATTTTAGCAGCTTCTTTTCTATAAACTTCTTTTTGTTTGTTAGTTATATTTTCTTTCCAAACTAAATTACCATCTTTCTTTTCAAAAAATTGCTCTATAGATTTTTTTCTTCTTTCTTTTGCCTGTTTTAATACACTTACTGGGTCTTTAACATTAGTTATTTCAGCAGGTTTATACGTTTCTGCTTTAACTTCAGGCTCTGCTTTAACTTCAGGCTCTGTTTTTACTTCTGGTTCTGTTTTTACTTCTGGTTCTTTTTTTACCTTTGGCTCTGCTTTAACTTTAGGTTCTTTTTTTGCTTTTGGTTTAGGCTTAGGCTCTATTTTAAACTTTAATGCTTCTTCTGCTTTCTTTTCTAATTCTTTAAGGTCAGTAGTTTCTGTTTTTGTTTCTTTAACTTCTGTTTTAACCTCTGGCTTAACTGTAGGTTTTACGCTAGGTAGAGCCGCTATTTCTGCATCATATTTTTTATTAACTTTACTTACATTAGTATAATCTGACTTTCCATCTGCCTTTAATTTATTTAATTCAGCTTCTCGTCTTACTGCAATATCTTGATATGCTGCTTTATCAATAACCTTTCCTTTAATTTCTACAGTCTCTTTAACATCCTCTACTATTGTCTCTTTAACTTTAGTTTCAGGTTTAACTTCTACTTTAGCTTCTGGTTTACCTTCAGGAAATTGTATTTTTAATTGAGCTTCTTGATTTTTAATATCCTGTATTTCTCTTTCAACAGTTTCAGAAGTTACAGGTCTGTTATCTTTTGTTAAATTGTCTACCGCCCTATCCATAATAGTAGCATCTACTTGGGTGTCAGTATCAAGCTTACCATTTTCTTTTCTCCAAGCCTCTATATCATTTGCTCTAGTTTCAAATTCTCTAGCAATCTGTTCTATATCTTCTTTTACTTTACCATCTACTGTGTTTTTTTCTCTAAGCTGAGATGCTGTGTGTCTTAATTTTGATGGGCTTTTCCAGTATCCACCATAACGCATATTATTAACTATACCTTTACCACCAAATGAAAGACCCATAGCAAAAGACGATATTACTCTTTGTGATGTCTCGTCTATATCTCCATAAGTTTCTTTTATATCTTCAGAAAACTTTTCCCAAGATTTGTCTTCCCATATAGAAGTGTGTGCTTCTTCTACAATTAATGACACCTCAGATGCTGCTGTAAATCCAAGGCCAGGTTTCAAAGTAGTTTCCGTCAGTGCTCTTAAATAAGGATTTTTAATAAATTTTAAATTTGGCATAGCGTGTTGAGTAAGGGCAAATGCACCCCCTCCAACATAATCACCACCTACTTGCTCAAAAAGCTTACCTTCTACATGAAACATCATTCCTGTCCCTATAGTTTTACTCAACTTATTCCCTTTTCTTAAAGTTTGTAAAACCCTATTATATCCAACTACATTTAAAGGTTTTCTTAAAAGAGCAAATTGACCTAACATGGCTGTACCCGCAGTTACACCAGGAACAAAAGCTTCTCCAAAGTTCATGTCTAAAGATTCTTTCATCTTATCAGTTACCTTTATACCTGCTTCATTTAGAACATCTTCCATAACACCTCTTGTAGCAATAGTAGAAGGTGGAGTGTCTAAGCTTCCTAATGATATTTGTTCGTTAAAAGACTGTATACCTGCTTCTGTATAATATAAAAAATCTTTTTGTTGTTCTTCTGGATTCTCATTTAACCCATATAATCTTGCTGCTGCTAAAAATCTGACTTCTGCTGCATTTATATCTTGGTCTAAGATTTTTACTGATTCTACAGCGTCTTCATCTTGAAAATCTCCTATTCCTAAAAAACCCCCTGCTTGTTTTAATGGTTCTCCAAAAAATGTTCGCAACCAACTTCTAGATTCTTTATTTTCTTTTAATTCGTTTTTTAACCTTTCATTATATTTTTTTCTTTTATCTTTTAAACCATAATAAGTTTTGTATGCGTCTAGATAAACTTTTTTTAATTTTGCCCTATCATTATTAGTTTCATTAAGTATATTGTTTTCTGCTTCTGCTATAGCGTTAAATTCTTTTATTTCTTTTTCTGTAGCTTGCGTGTTTCCTGTATCAAAATTATATAACAACTTAAAATCACCTAATTGTTGTTTTAATTTTGTTATAACAGATTGGTCTGCATTTTCTCCTTTAGCTATTTCAGTATTTATTTTATTTACAATATCCCATCTTTTTGCGTCTTGGTCTCCAGTAAATATTTTAATTACAGGATTGTCTTGCAATAATTGTCTTGCCCTAGTGTCAGCATTATTTGATAATATATTATTTACATTTTCTTCAGAAATATCTTTACCACCAGTTTCTTGTATTTTTCGAACGATAACTTTTTTTGCGTCATTTTTTGCTGTAGAATTATAAATGTTTTCTATTGCGTGTTCAAAAGCTTTTAATGCCTCATATCTAGTATAACCTTTTTCCTCATACTTTTTTACAAAGTCATCTTTATATCCTTTAATGCTTTTATGATTTCTTTTTAATAATAAAGCAGCATCATTTACATCAATAGTTTCTATAGGTAAGTT
>TARA_R110002020_G_scaffold328579_2_pt1 | contig 28059 bp, 19 predicted proteins | sample TARA_R110002020 | Tara Oceans TARA_R110002020 (sample SAMEA4396489) | marine metagenome | biome: Westerlies Biome; feature: [MES] marine water layer (ENVO:01000295) within the mesopelagic zone...; material: water (ENVO:00002006), including particulate matter (ENVO:01000060) such...
TGGGGGCTTTTTCTAAAAAGCTCCCTTTTTTTATGTCTATATATTTTGACATTTTGTTTAAAGTTGAAAAGGTGGTTTAAAAAATCTTTGATTTAGATCAAATTTATGTTCAGATTCGAAAAACTGGTTTCTTTGAGTGGGGGATTTTGAATTGGTTCTTTAGAATTGAAAATTTGGCATAATTGAAAAAGTCCTTTCTAAAATTTCGAAATGTGTTATTTGGAGGATTAAAATACTGAACTGGGTTTTTTATGGATTTAGGCAAAAAAGGCAGGTTATTTTTTCATTAAGTATCAGAATCTACAAAGGCCAAAAAACTATTATCATTAATTGTGAGGTGTTTTAATTCGTTATTTTGATTAAAGGCCTTTAGCTCAGTAAGTTATTGGATTCTTTGTTGCGAATGTTAACTAAAACCATCCAATGGTTGGGATTTACTGGAGTTCTAGGTGTGCAAGGAATATAAATCATGAATCTATTAACCTATGGCAATCATTTTTATTTACATATCTGTAAGTGATTGGCTAAAGGTATGACTGCAGATAATCAGGTTTATGTTTGGCTAGTCATGATTTTTAATGGAGATCTATTAGTGATTTAGAAAAACTCCAGTGGCATTAAAATTATTTATAATTAAGTTTTTAGAATTAGGTTAAAAAGATGAAAATTGCGACTCGAATCAATTGGAGTATGTAGTTACGCGCACTAATTGAGAAGGATAGATATTTACTACTTGTGTCCAGCTTTACCTTATCTCTTATTTACAGTGCCAGCGCCTAAACAATTTGTTAGAACAATTTTCTGCCTTGCAGTAATCTTTTGGATTTACTCACAGCTCACAGTTTCTGGACAGGTAAGGGTCCCGTTTCAAGAAAGGGCTTCTTCTTCTAATCCAAGCAGAAAAACTTTTAATATTAAAGGTGATTTTCAATTAATTGGGAATACAAATTTGAGTCTTGCCAATTACGCAGATGACCTAATGAATGATAATTTATTGTTGTTCGAAGATGTAGATGATCATCCAAATACTATAAACTCTTCCTCAGCTGTACTTAATTTCCCCGAAGAAAACGGCGCTGATGCAAGCTGCACAAATGTTTTATTTGCCGGATTGTATTGGTCGGGTCGAGGTCCTACCGAAGATGAGTTTTACGTGAACGATCAAAATGGATTTCCGAAAAAGTTAGATCGGATGGAAGTGAAATTGTTTGGTCCGAATGATCCCGTAGGTGGTAAATTCAGGGCTGGAGAGAATGATATCCGATATACCTACGGTCTTGATTTAGATAATGACTTGGGCTTATATGTAGGTTTTGTGGAAGTTACAGATTACGTAAGGCAGTATGGAGAGGGGGAGTATACCGTAGCTGACCTGGGAGCGCTTGAAGGGACGAACTACCATTATGGGGGTTGGTCAATGGTAGTTGTCTATGAAAATCCAGTTATGGAGAACAGGAGTATTACAGTCTTTGATGGCTATGCATTTGTGAGGGGCAGCGTGGTTGCTGACTTCACTATTCCAATATCAGGATTTTCCGCTGTAGATGCCGGGCCGGTTAATATGAAGCTGGGAATAGCTGCAGGAGAGGGAGATGTGGCCGCTTTAGGAGATTATTTCGAAATAGAACGGGGGGTGAATACCAATGATTTCGTCAGGCTTTCTCATGCCGGAAATTCGCCTGATAATTTTTTTAACTCCAGCATATATACCGGAGGAAATCCGAGAAATCCGAATTTGAAGAATAATACAGGAATGGATATTTCTGTATTTGATGTCCCAAATGCCGCAAATAATATCATAGCCAATGGGCAGACGAGTACACGATTCCGATATGGGACGGATGGAGACGCCTATGTTATCTATAATATCATCATGGCTGTGGATGCCAATGAGCCCGAAGTTCAAGGATACCATTATGTAAATACAATTAATAGCCAGGCTTTTGAAGAATCAAAAAGCATTGTTCCTGGCGATGAACTAGAGATAGTAGTGGAAGTGAAAAATACTGGTGGGGTTGATCTTGAAGAGTTGCTTTTGGAAATAAATTTGCCTGAAGGATTAGAATATGTGTCTTCGGTTGGGGAGTATTTTTTTGCCAATAATTCAGGGAAACAACCTTCATTAAAATCGGATCAGGTAGTATGGGCATTAGGGGAAATTCCCTTGCCAGGTAATCCAGATGATCTAATGGCAAAACTTACCTATACCGTTCGTGTGACTGAAACGTGTGAGATATTAATTGATACCTGCAGTGCTAATTTTGTTTTGGACGGACAACTCCAAGGCATTAATGGGAATTCTGGAAAACCAATTCCAACTACCCCATTACTAGTAGGATTCAGTGAGGATTCTCAATGCTTTAATTCTCCGATTTTCGGGCCTATAGACTTACAGGTAGATGCCGATGAATTTCTAAATAAAAACTGTGGCTATGAATCTGGTGAATCAAAGATTATCATCTGCATAGGTCAAGGAGATACAGAGATCATTCCATCTTTTTATTTGCCAGACTTTTTTCCAGCGGGCACCAGGTATTACAATGAATTCCCACTTACTAGTACGACAAAAGAATACGGTGGTGGAATAAATTTCCCACTTGATTACGAAGCCATTTATTATGCCGTGATACCTGATAGAAGTTGCCCAATCGGTTTTGGCTTTGCTGTGAGTGAGGTGGAGGTAGAAGTAGAGATTGATGAAGGAGCCTGTGCGCAATCTACTTTAGAAAGAAATGTGAGTTTATCAATCAGTAAAGGTGTTCCGCCATATTCTATTATTTGGGAAGAGGGAGGCACGCCTACTACAGAAACTGAAAGAGCTATATTACCTGGATTACATCGTATATCTGTGATAGATCAGACTGGTTGTGCAGCTAGAAAGGAGTTTATCGTTCCTGAGGCAAAACTTTTCACTGTGGAGGTCAGCAAGAACTCATCAATCGAATCGTGTCCAGATCAATCTGAGTTTAACATCCAGCTAGTCATCAACTCTGATTCACCTAGTAAGTATAAGGTTACGATTTCTGGAGAACTGTTGTCGGGTGAGAGTATTGAATTGATAGACTTAGAATTAACGGAAGGGATGTATGCGTATGATGAGCTTTTACCCGGGGTTTATACTGTCGAGATTGAAAATCGGGAAGGCTGTAGCCAGGTTGAATCCTTCGAAATTGAAGAGGAAGATCTTAATTTTTTAAAGGCTGATTTTGACTATAGTAGTGAGTCGCTTGTTAACGAAGGGCTTTTGAATTTCAACTATCCGATCAGCTTTGAGAATCTTTCTCAAGGCAATTCAAGCTTGTCTTATTCCTGGGATTTTGGAGATGGGAATACAAGTTCTGAGAAGGACCCAATTCATCAGTATAGTATCCCTGGAAACTATAGTGTGAGCATGGAAGTGAGGGATCTTTTAGGCTGCGTAAAGGAGATTTCTAAATCGTTAAAAGTAACTGGGGTCCAGTATATCCGAATGCCTGATGCTTTCACGCCAAATGGAGATGGGCGAAATGACTATTATTACCCTGTTTTCAATCAATTGCAAACTCTGGAAATCTGGATTTTCAATCGATGGGGTGAAATAGTATTCTATTCCAAAAGTTTAGAAGCTCAGGGCTGGGATGGTAATTTCAAAGGAAAAGAAGCGCCAACGGGAACATATGTGTATAAGGTTCAGTATAGGAATGAAAGTGATGCTAAGACTTTAAAAAACCTTTCTGGTAGCTTTTTACTTATTAAATAGAGTGTTTATAGTGGAGTAGCAAGGATATTGCAGAAATCAGGCAATGTGTCCACCTTGTTCAAAGATCCACGCAGACCTATTTTTGAAAAAGAATAATTGAATGGCTTCAACAATTCTAAAATATCCTCTGGTAGGTAGCCGCCAGCGATGCATGCGTCTTTATTGATTTCTAGAAGAAGAATTGGAAGGTGCTTTTTTAGTGTGTTGAGAGCTCCTTTTAGGACCTGAAGCTCAGCTCCTTCTACATCTATTTTTAAGAAGTTAACCTTGTTGATTTTCAACTCTTCTATTTGTTCGTCAAGTGTATCAAGCTGAATTTTCCCGAGTTCTATGCTGAATTTTTCAGTATTGTAAATGGTGTTTGTACCCTCATTAGAATCTTCGCTTGCGTAGAGTGTTACCTCACCTTTTTTATCCGAAAGCCCAAGTTTCACTGGAGAGATGGTCTTTTGAAAGGATTCGTTAAGTCGGATGTTTGCAGTCAATTGATCGAAAAGCTGAGGCATAGGTTCAAATGAAACAACCTTTCCATTTGTGCCTACTTTTCTAGCCGCCCAGAGGGAATACTCTCCTTGATTTGCCCCGACATCTATGAAGGTGTCACCTGTTTTCAGATATTTCTCCAATACAAAAATCGGTGCCCAATCATGCGCGCCACGCCAGTAGATTGCATTGCCCATTTGCTTTGCAATGTCCACTTTCATGGCTACTCCTCGAAAGATAAAAACCCTCCAATCCCCTTCTTTTTTAGAAGAACCATAGAATTTTCGAAACAATTTAGTGACAAAAAAACCGCCTGGAATCACATATAAATTCCTAGATATTTTACTTAATACTTGTTCCATTAGTGAGTATATGACTTGCCTGTAAATTGCTCCAAAGTCCCGATTAACGTTTGTTCTCTGAGAGCAAGAGAGTAGTTGGCTTGAATATGAAGTCGTGAATTTATGGAAAGTAAATCTTTATTGATAGATCCAAGGGCTTTATCCACCACTAGTATTGCGGCTTCTAGGGATTTCTCACCTAGGATAAACCCTGAATCACCAACGATTTGAGGAATGTGATTCGTAAACGATCCGATAGGAATAGCTCCGCAAAGCATGGCTTCACATAAAGCGCAGCCAAATCCTTCAAAACTGGAGAGTTGAAAGTAGAACTCAGTTTTCTGATAACGCTCAAGCAACTCTTCTGGAGATAGAAATCCTAAGAAATAAACGTTTGCGGGTATTTCTAACTTTATTTCTGAATCATTTATCCCTGCAAAATAGAAGTTACAGGTTGGGTATTTCTCAGCAATCTTTAAAATCAAATCTCCGCCTTTCAGCTCAAATTGACTGGATGACATGACGGCCAAAAAGCTGTTTGGGATTCTATTAGGCTTTTTAGGTAGTGTCCATTGCGTGTCATCTAATCCATTGTAGATTGTTTTTATGGGTGCCTGTAATTCATGAAAGTGAAAAAGCAGACCTTGCTTTCGAGACTTGATGGCTGGATCGAAAAGCAATTCAGTTTCGATTAGAGATTCACTCACCGGGAAGATCCCATCGGCTCGTCTGTAACTGAAGTTGCAAATTTGCTTTAGAAGATCAATCCTTAAACTGCCATAATTGATCTCAGGAATAGAAGCGCAATCAGTACCATGGGTGACTATGAAGACTTTCTTTCCAAAGACCTGCCCAAATACTGTAGCCCAAAAAGCCCAATATCCTCCAAAATTGACAAGGATAAACTCAGCTCCGAAAATGCTGAAAAGCATGGAGAAAAACTGCGCTAAGAAATTTAGAGGCGCAAGCTTTTTATTGCCCCAAGGTTGGTTGATTACCCGAACGTTAAAATATTTTGACAAAATCCTGAGGTCGCTTTTCACAAAGGACTGCAGGGATGGCGTGATGTACAGGATTTTATTTCGGCTCATTTAGTTTTTTTGGACTCAAATAGCCGTAACCAAATTGATTCCTGTACTTTTAATTTCTAATGCAAACGGGTTTTTGGAGTTGAAATCCTCAGTTTTAATTGGATGCGGCTCAATCCTCAAATCTATTGAACGTCTTAATTTTCGAAGTTCGTTTTGGGTGGAAAAAAAATCATCCATGTGATCTAAAACTAGGGCGATATCCAGGTCACTTTCTTCTTTCTGAGATCCCTTAGAATAAGACCCAAATAGAAAAGCGCTTCTTAACCCAAATTTTTCTGGGATGCATTCAAGGTATTTATTAAGAATATTTATAATTCGCTGATCAGCCATTTCCTAAGTTTTTCTATTCGTTCAATCCAAATTTCTGCAAACTCCTTAGTGCAAAGTTGGTGAAAATCCTGTTTGTAACTATCATAACGAACATTCAGGTTAAATGTAGTGATTTCATCCAGCCAATCTTTTTGCTCTTCAGATGCTTGAAGTTTGGTTTTCATTGCTAACCTAAGCAAGTCATGTATGAATATTGGATGCTTTTTATTTGATTTTACAAAATGTGCCTTCAATAATTTTTCCAAAACCAAATGTCCAATAAAAAGACACCAATCATAATCTTTTGATTTAAATAAGTTCATCATCGTCTGATTGTTTTGATCAGATGAACTCATCCAATAATCGATTACTCCTTGGATATTCTCTATTTTATCAGACATATTATAACAGCCTATTTAATAACTAAAATAGCTCTATTTCTTTATTAAATCAAAAAGGCTCAACCTATTAGATTGAGCCTTCAATAATGTTATTATGGCTATTAAACCACCAGATTCACAATCTTTCCTGGAACAATTATTATCTTTTTCGGCGCCTTTCCTTCCAGCCATTTCATGACGATTTCATCAGATAAAGCAGCTTCCTGAATCTGATCCTTGCTTAATGAAAGGTCCAGGCTGAGTTTAGTTCTCATTTTACCATTGATCATTACTGGATATTCGAAAGCACTTTCAACGAGATGACTTTCGTCGAAAATAGGGAAAGTAGCATCAGTTATAGAACCTTCGTGTCCAAGTAAATTCCAAAGTTCCTCTGCAATATGTGGTGCATAAGGAGAAACCAAAATCGCAAGTGGTTCCAGAATTCCACGTTTGTTTGATTTCAGTGCGGTAAGCTCATTCACGCAGATCATAAAGCTGGAGACGGAGGTATTGAAAGAGAAATTGGCCATGTCATCTTCCATCTTTTTGATGGCTTTATGAAGTGCTTTGTATTCTTCTTTGCTAGGTTCTGCATCAGAAACTTGGAATTCCCCAGAGCTGGTGTGATATAGATTCCAAAGCTTTCTTAAAAATTTATACACTCCGTCAATTCCGTTTGTATTCCAAGGTTTGAATTGCTCCAAAGGACCCAGGAACATTTCGTACAATCTCAAAGTGTCAGCTCCGTATCGCTCAATGATATCGTCCGGATTTACCACGTTGTATTTAGACTTGGACATTTTCTCCACCTCAGACCCGCACATGTATTTGCCGTCTTCCAAGATGAATTCTGCATCCGCCAAATCAGGTCTCCATGCTTTGAATTTATCTAGGTTTAGCTGGTCGTTGTAGACAATATTGACGTCCACATGCATGGCAAACGTATCGTACTGGTCTCTCAAGCCATAGCTGACAAATTGGTTCGTGCCCTTTACTCTATATACAAAATTCGATCTACCTTGGATCATCCCTTGGTTGATCATCTTCTGGAATGGCTCATCCACGCTTACTATACCAAGATCGTACAAGAACTTTGTCCAAAATCTGGAATACAATAAGTGTCCTGTCGCATGCTCGGAACCGCCAATGTACAGATCTACAGAGCCCCAATAATCAGTTTTTGCTTTGTCGGCTAACTCAGTTTCATTCTTAGGATCGGTGTATCTGAAGAAATACCAACTTGATCCTGCCCAGCCTGGCATGGTGCTTCTTTCCAGCGGGAATTCCCCGTCCGCGGTTTTGTAGTTCCAGTCCGACGCTCGGGCAAGTGGAGGCTCGCCGTCTTCTGTTGGCAAGTATTTATCTACCTCAGGTAAAACCAAAGGCAGGTCTTTTTCTTCTATTAAATAGGGAAGTCCTTCTTTGAAATATACGGGAAGTGGCTCACCCCAATAACGCTGACGGGTGAAAATCGCATCACGCATTCTATATTGAATCTTGCCTTTTCCGATGCCTTTTTCTTCCAAAAACTCAATGGCTTTGTTCATGGCATCTTTCATGTACAAATTGGAAATGAAGCCGGAATTGATAATCAAGCCGCCTTTTCCAGGAAAAGAACCCTCCTCCATAGAGCCTTCGATCACTTGTCTGATTTCAAGTCCGAAGTGCTTCGCAAAGTTATAATCCCGCTCATCATGCGCAGGAACGGCCATCACTGCACCAGTTCCATATCCAGCCAATACGTAGTCAGCTACCCAAACTTGGATTTCTTCTCCATTAAATGGATTGATTGCATAAGAGCCAGTGAAAGCCCCTGATATGGTTTTAACATCGCTCATTCGCTCACGCTCTGAGCGGTTTTTGGCTACTTCTATGTATGTTTCCGCTTTTTCACGCTGATCTTCTGTGATCAAAGCTGCTGCCAGCTCTGATTCCGGGGCCAAAGCCAAATAAGTCACACCGTATATAGTATCCACTCGAGTGGTGAATACTTTGATCTTCTGATTGGAATCTTTCACCTGAAATACCACGTCAGCTCCGATGGATTTGCCAATCCAGTTGCGCTGCATTTCTTTGATTGGTTCTGACCAATCTAATTTTTCCAAATCCTGAAGTAAACGATCTGCATAAGCGGTAATTCTCATTGACCACTGCATCATTTTCTTTCGCTCCACAGGATGCCCACCACGCTCGGAGAAGCCTTCTTTCACTTCATCGTTGGAAAGTACAGTTCCTAAAGCTGCGCACCAGTTCACGGTAGTTTCGGCTAGAAAAGTCAGTCTATATTTAAGAAGTGTTTCTAGTTTCTCTTTTTCAGAGTATGCATTCCAATCTGCCGCAGTAAACTTCTCCGTATCCTCATCACAGGCAGCTTTTACGGAAGCATTCCCTTCTTTTTCAAATCGCTCGGTCAATGAATCAATGGAAAGTGCTTTGTCGGCATCTAGATCATAGTAGCTTTTGAAAAGCTGCATAAAGATCCATTGTGTCCACTTGTAGTAGTCAGAATTGGAAGTTCTGACTTCTTTACTCCAGTCGAATGCAAAGCCGATGTTCTTCAACTGCTCTGTGTATCTGGCGATGTTTTGCTCGGTAGTGATCGCAGGATGCTGTCCAGTTTGGATGGCGTATTGCTCAGCAGGTAGACCAAAACTATCATAACCCATCGGGTGCAGAACATTGAATCCTTTTAACTTTTTGAATCTAGAGACAATATCTGAAGCAATGTAACCCAGCGGATGACCAACATGAAGTCCCGCTCCGGATGGATATGGGAACATGTCTAGAGAATAAAACTTTGGTTTGTCAGGGTTTACATTGGCCAGGAAAGTTTGGTTCTCTTCCCAGTATGCTTGCCATTTTTTCTCAATGTCCTTAAAAGTGTACTCCGCCATGATTGTATTTTTTCTAGTTTTTTAGCTGAACGCCTGCAAAAATAGAAAAATTGATGGGCTTTGTGATTCAAATTCGTAATTCATAAAGACTTGCTGTTTATTTAACGGATCATTTTTACATAACGGAAAGGTTTTTAATAGATTTATTTGTTTACGGAAAAGTGTGATATGGGAAATGTGATTATTCGAAAAGGAAGTATTGAAGATGTTTATTTTATCCATCGGCTAATTCCGGAGTTTTCAGGGGACCTTGGAAGTGGCTTTTATGAAGAGCGACTCAAGCTCAAGATGCATTTGGTTTTGATAGCTGAAGTCGGAGGCCAATTGGCTGGATTTAAAGTTGGTTATGAAAGTAACGAGCCAGAAATGTTTTATTCCTGGGTGGGAGGAGTGATACCTCACTTCAGGAAAGCAGGTGTTGCACGTGCTTTGGCTGACAAGCAAGAGCGATGGGCTAAGAAAAATGGATTTACGCGGATTTTTTTCAAAACACGGAATAGGTTTCCTGCCATGATCAATTTCGGGTTAAGAAGAGGTTTTAAGATTGTGGGGATGATCAAAAAAGGGTCAGAGGATGATTATAGAATAGTGATGCGGAAGAGCTTCTAGAATTCAAAGGACTGATAAATCGAGTTTGGAATATTACAATTTTGTAATCTTCGCGTTTTTCAATCATAAACCTTACCTTTGCGGCATAATTCACCAGCGGTTCAATTGCCCGCTTTACCAAAAATTCAGATGAATATGAACACAAAGGAGTTAGTGGCGAAAGGATTGGAGCTTCCTTTAATGGAGGCATTTTATACCATACAAGGGGAAGGTAGATTTACCGGGCATCCTGCTTATTTTATCCGGCTTGGAGGCTGTGATGTAGGATGTGTTTGGTGTGATGTAAAAGAGTCTTGGGATTCTGGTAAGTGGCCGGTTCTTTCGATAGAAAAGATTGTGGAGGATGCCTTGGCTTACCCAGGTAGGTTGGTAGTCATAACAGGTGGAGAGCCTCTACTGTATGATCTTGGACCTTTGACATCACTTTTGAAGGAAAAGGGATTTACTACAAATATTGAGACTTCCGGAGCACATCCTTTTTCAGGTGATTTTGATTGGGTTTGTTTTTCACCCAAAAAGTTCAAAAAGCCACATCCTTCGATCTACGCAGTAGCAGATGAATTAAAGGTTGTAGTATTTCATCAAAGTGATTTTGCCTTTGCGGAAGAGCATGCTGTGCAGGTGAATTCCAGCTGTGAATTGCGCTTACAACCAGAGTGGAGTAAGGCTGAAAAATTTACTCCTGTGATTATAGATTTTGCAAAAAATCATCCAAAATGGAAAATTTCGCTTCAAACTCATAAATTTATGGACATACCCTAAGTCCATGCGCCCAATTTTAGCCGGAATTCTTCTTTTTTTGACAATATCTTTCGCAAATGCGCAAAGCTATTCGATCATTGATGGGAAGGCTATTAAGCTGTATCGGGAGGCAGAAGAGTTTACCCTTTCTCGGCAATACGATTCGGCTATTGAAAAATATCAGGATGCGATCAATAGAGAAGCTTCATTTTTAGAAGCCTATGTAAAATTGGCCCAGCTTCAAATTACGGTGGGGGAATTAGAAAATGCGGAGAAGACCGTTATTGCTGGAAAATCACGGCTATCCGGTAAGAATGCCACAACTCAGCATAAGGCAGATTTGGGATGGGTTCTGACGCATGTATACTTGAAGCAAGGTAGATTCAAGGAGGCTTATCAGGGATTTGCAGCCACTGATCCATTATTTGACGCATCATTTCGCCGTTTGCCTAATTATCTGGAAATGAAAAGCCAAATGGAGTTTCTTGCTGATCAGTTGGAGAACTTTCGGCAAATTGAAAAGGAGAAATTGCCGGAACCTCTCAATGAGTTTCGATTACAGTATTTTCCTGTATTGACAGCGGATGGTGAACAGATACTTTTCACAAAACGGGACGGAACGGGGAATAATGATAAAGAGGATATTTTTATGGCTTTTGTTTCTCCAGATGGAGATTGGTCCAAGCCTCAGAGTATAGCACAATCGATTAATTCACCATATAACGAGGGGACCTGCTCGGTCACTGCAGACGGGAATATCCTGATCTACACTTCATGTGATGCTCCAGATTCAGAAGGAAGCTGTGACCTATATATCGCATATAAGATCAATGGGATGTGGCAAAGACCCAAAAATATGGGAAAAAATGTGAATTCGAGATCATGGGATTCTCAGCCATCCTTATCTGCAGATGGTAGGATTTTGTTTTTCTCATCAAATAGGAAGGGGGGATTTGGAGGAAATGATATTTGGTATAGTGTGATGCAAAATGACGCAAGCTGGTCCGAAGCTAAAAATCTTGGGGATGTGGTAAATACACCAAAAGATGAAATTTCCCCTTTCATGTTCTTTAATAACGAGATTCTTTTTTTCTCATCTAATGGTCATCCTGGTTTTGGCGGAATGGATATTCAGCTGTCTAAAGTTGTGGATGGAGAGTTTACCGAGCCTGAAAATTTAGGATGGCCAATAAATGATCAATTAGATCAGGTTGCTTTATTTATTACTGCTCAAAAGGACTATGCGTACTTTACGGAATTAACTTCTTCAGAAAATGAACATGACAGGTCTCTGTTATATAGATTCAAATTTCCTGAGGAGATTTCACTAGGTGAAAACCTTACCGTGACAGAAGGCAAAGTATTTAATTCACAAACTGGCGAACCTATAGATGCGACACTTTCACTTGTGTCGCTCACTAATGATAGTACGCTTTATATGTTCAAGGCAGACGGTAAAACAGGTCAGTTTACTATGCTTTATCCTGACAGGGCTATATCAGGATTATATGTAGAGAAAAAAGGGTTTATTCCTAAAATTTATAATGTAGAGCGAGATAAAATAAAGAATGTAAAAGATTTGAAAGTTGAATTGGTCCCGGTAGCAGCAGGAGAAGAATTTGTATTTGAGAATGTGTTCTTTGAATTTGATCAATTTAATCTAAAACCTGAGTCTATCACATCACTAAAAAGGCTGGTGAAATTTTTGAATGAGAATCCTAACGTAAATATTTTGATTATCGGACATACTGATAATGTGGGAAGTGCAGGGTATAATCAAAACTTAAGTTTACAGCGTGCTAAAAGTGTCCAAGATTTCCTGATAGAACATGGGTTTCATGAGGGGCGAGTCTTAGTCGAAGGCAAGGGTGATAAAGAACCTATGGTACCCAATTCTAATCCTGAAAATCAAGCGCTAAATCGAAGGATTACAATAAAAGTCTTGTAGTGTTATTAAATAATTAAGAGAAAATGTTGTAAGAGAAACTATCATATTAAATATATAGCTAATTTATTTGTTATATATATGTATTTCAGAGTCTCTTCAGATTTTAATTTTAATTATTCGCTATTATTGGCAATAAAATGGGTAAAGTTAAATTTTTAGATTGCTAAAATTTTGTTTAAATGCCAAAATTACAAATTTTAAGTTTTTTATAGTTTTATTATTTTGATTTACAAGATCTTACAGGTTTTTAACAAAAAATTAACTTTTGTTAACATTCTAATAATAATATTAATATTTTGAAAACAAGTATATTTTTACTCGTTTTCAAATTTATATTTGGTTTTTTTACGAATAAGTGGCCAGTATTTATTTTTTAGCCCAAGCTGCCGAATAAATTATTAACATGCTATTTTGCGAAATTGCCTCAAAAGAATATCATTGGGGATAATATAAACCAAACCATATAACTTATGAAGAAAATTTTACTCCTAGGGATTATGCTGTTTTTGGCAAATGCGTTTGTATTTGCCCAGAGTCGTGTAATCACCGGTACGATTACTTCTACGGAAGATAATCTTGGGGTGCCGGGAGCGACTGTTCTGGTAAAAGGAACAACAATCGGTACTGCCACAGATATTGATGGTAAGTATTCGATCAGTGTTCCGGCCGGAAGCAATGTGTTGGTCTTTACCTTTGTCGGGTTAAGTCCACAAGAGATTAACATCGGTAGTAAGACAACAATTGATGTAGCATTAGAACCAGATGTTCAAGCTCTTTCAGAATTTGTGATTACTTCATATGGTGATCAATCAAGAAGAGAAATTACTGGAGCCATTTCAGCGGTGAAAGGTGAGGTATTCCAAGATCTACCAGTTCAGTCATTTGACCGTGCGATGCAGGGTCGTATAGCTGGTGTACAGGTAACCTCTTCCACTGGACAACCTGGTGGAGCACTTACAGTACGTATACGTGGTGTGGGTTCTATCAACGCCGGTAATGATCCTCTGTATATCGTAGATGGTGTACAAGTGGCAAATGGAGGTCTATCGGGACAAGGCTCTCAGAATGCTTTGGCATCAATCAATCCGAATGATATTGAATCAATCGAAGTATTGAAAGATGCAGCAGCAGCCATATATGGTGCTCAAGCAGCCAATGGAGTAGTTCTAATCAATACCAAGCGAGGTAAGAAGGGTAAAACAAATGTAAGGCTATCTGTACAGGAAGGTATTGTGAAGCCATTGAATCTTTATGATGTGATGGATGCTTCGCAATTATCCGCCATTAAAAGAGATGCCTATATTAATGCAGGCCTTAATCCAGCAAATGCTGCTGCCACTTACGGCAACCCAGAAGATCCAAACTTAGAAAGTTACGATTGGCTGGATGCTCTTTATCAGGATGGTAGAGTCAGTGTATATGATTTATCAGTTTCTGGAGGTGATGAAAAAACCACGTTTTTCCTTTCGGGCTCGTATACAAAGCAAGAAGCGCAGATTATCCAATCTGATTATCAAAGAGCAACAGGCCGTTTAAACCTTACTCATAGACCAAATCAAAAGCTTACCGTTTCTGCTGCTCTTTCACTAGCTTTCCAGAATACAAATGGTTCTATTGATCGCGGAAATTTCGTAAATGGTCCATTTGTGGCAGGATACTCTGCTAGACCTAATGTGCCGATTTATAATGAAGATGGGACGTTTGCTCCCTATCCTTCCAATCACCTTTTTGGATATAATATCGTGCAAGGCGTAAATGAGGAAACTAGAAATGGGAAGTCCGTTCAGACGGTTTCTAACCTGTCACTTACTTACCAATTTGCCCCATGGATTAGCTGGACTTCGTATTTTGGTCTTGATTTCTCTGATAATGCAGATGTAAATAATAGGCCATCTACAATTCCTGCATTCTCATCTTACGGAGGAGCTTCTACATTTACAGCTAGAAGGAAAACAAACTTCAACACCAACCACAACTTCAATTTCAATAAGAAATTCAATGATGTGCATACCGTTTCTGGTATTTTAGGATTTGAATATAAAGTAGGCAATGAGGATCTACAATCTGCTACAGGTCGTGGATTTCCTAACCCTACATTGATTTACTTGCAAAATGCAGCAACTCCTTTTGCTGTGAATAGTAACTATACAGAGTTCAAAAGAGCTGGTGTCTTCGGGCAGGCTAAGTATGATTATGATGATAGATATACGGCTGACGTAACACTAAGAAGAGATGGTAATTCCCGTTTTGGAGAAGAATATAAATGGGGTACATTCGGAGCAGTTTCGTTGGGCTGGAGACTTTCATCTGAAGCATTCTTACAGGATGTGACTTGGTTGGATAATCTAAGAGTGAGAGCGTCTTATGGTATTACAGGGAATTCGGATATCGACAATTTTGCCTCAAGGACATTAGTTGGTTCTAGTGGACAATACCTTGGAAATGGTGGTTTGACTATTACCCAATTAGGGAATGATCTCCTCACTTGGGAAGAAGCCGAGACATTTAACATTGGTGTAGATGGAACTATGTTCAATGGTAGAATCATTGCTACAGTGGATTTCTGGAGAAAGAATTCCAATCAACTTCTTTTAGATACACCTCTTCCGGTTGATTCGGGATTTGGTGAGATTACCCGAAATGCTGGAGAAGTGAGAAATCAGGGGATTGATATTGATCTGCAAACGACCAATGTGGTAATTGGAAAGTTCCAATGGAGTACTGCATTCAATATTACTTTATTGGAAAATGAGCTTCTTTCCCTGTATGATGGATTAGATAGAGTAGGTAATGACCTTATCGTAGGAAAACCTATTGATTTCTTTTATACCAATGAGTATCTAGGTGTAAATCCTGCGAATGGATTGGCAATGTACGATGACGGTTCAGGCACAGGAGGATATACCTATCTGACAGGTGAGTCTACTTTAGCATATAGAGGAAGTGCTCTTCCTAGCAGCTATGGCGGTCTTTCAAATAGTTTTTCTTATGGACCAGTGAGCCTGGAGGTGTTTTTCCAAGGGCAATTTGGCAACTTAGTGACAAACTCGGATCTGTATAATCTTGGATCGTGGGGTTCAGGTACAGACAATCAATTGGTAAATCAAGCTAATTATTGGAAACAACCAGGAGATATAACTACCATAGGAATGCCTTATGAAGGTGGACAGGTTCCCGGTACATCCAATATTGGCACCTTCTCCACAAGACTTCTTAGTGATGGAGGTTACGTTAGATTGAAGCAAGTTACGCTGAAGTATACCCTAGGGAATGCTGCGGCCCAAAAGATTGGGATGAGCAGTGCAACTGTCTTTGTTCAAGGAATGAACCTAGCTACTTTCACTAAGTACAATGGTATCGATCCAGAGGTTAACTCTGTAGGAACATCAACCTACGGATCTTATCCAAATGGAAAGCAAATCACTGCCGGTATCAATCTTAACTTCTAATCTGGACTAGGAATGAAAAATATTATAAAAACAATTATACTGGGAAGCGTTCTTGCACTAGGATCCTGTGATAGTCTACTAGAAACAGAACCTAGGCAAAGCCTTACGCCAGAAACAGCTTTCACAGATGTGGAAAGCTACCAATCCTTACTTTTCTCTATATATGGTAAAGTGAGAAGCTTTAATTATTACGGGCAAACAATGATGATTGCTCCGGAAATAATGGCTGATAATTTGAGAATTATAGCCAATACAGGGCGGTATATTGGCCAAGAGGCTAATGCTGATAGATCTCATATTAATCTCTGGGATTTTTCAACTACTAATAACTTTCGTGGTATTTACTCAGCAATAAATGAAGCTAATATTCTTCTAACTCAGATCGATGAGGCTGAAGGCGATGATGCGCTTCGTACTAAACTAAAGGGAGAAGCATATTTTCTACGCGCCTTATTCTATTTTGATCTTGCTAGAGTTTATGGCTATGAGCCAGGACAAGAAGTAGATGGGTATACTTCTTCAGTTATTTTGAGAACGACTCCTACTTTAGGGTTTTCTAATGCTGATTTTAGAGCTAGAAGCTCCAATAGAGAGATATATGATCAGATCGAGTCTGATTTGACTAGTGCTGTTGCTAGTCTTGCGCCTCAGGCAATAGGCTCATCAGGTGTATATCGTGTATCTAAAGGCGCAGCAGAGTTATTGTTGGCTAGAGTCTACTTATATGAAGGCAAAAATGCCGAAGCCGCTTCAACAGCTGGTCAGGCTATGGCTACACTTGGGCTTACATCTTCTGGTGATGGTCTTTTAGAGCCAACTGAATATGAAGCGGCATTTAATACATTCCCAAATCCTGAATCAGTATTTGAAATTGAAATCAGATCAGTAGATTGGAGTTCAGTAGATGGAGTGAATAACTCTATGAGTTCACTTACTGCAGATGTCTATACAGGAGCTCAATTTATAGTGACTGCTACAGATGAACTTTTGGAGTCATATGATGAGGGAGATGTGAGAAGGGAAATGTGGACTGAAACTACAAGAAGTGGTGCTGAAGGTGTCGTTTATGAGTCTAAAAAATGGTTAGGTGCAAAAGGCGATTTCTTGGAGAATCTTCCAATTCTTAGAGCTTCCGAATTATATCTGATTAGAGCAGAGGCAAGACAGAAAACAGGGGACGCTACGGGTGCTTTGGCAGATCTTAATGCGTTAAGGAGTAAAAGAGGTGTAGAAGCCTTGACTGGACTAAGCATTGATGCACTGTTCGGTGCAATTATGAATGAAAGAAGAATTGAGTTTGCTTTAGAAGGTCATAGATGGTTTGATTTGAAGAGAAATGGACTGACTATCTCAAAGGCAGGTTCTTTTGAGCCTGTACCATACTCAGATTACCGTATTCTTGCTCCTATACCACAGGATGAAATTATCCTTAATGAGCTTTTGGAAAACAATCCTGGTTATAACTAAAAATCAGATAAAATATGAAATTCAATAAATTATATATATTCCTTGCATTGCTCATGACATCAATGTCTATGACTGCTTGTTTTGACGATCAGGGAGCTGACGCTACCTTTAGCGGAGATTATGTCGAATTTGAAGATGGAAGGTTGCCAAATGGAGTAAATGCTACCTTGGTAAGAGCTTCTTCTGAGCAAACGGATTTAATAGAACTACAAGTTAACAGGGTTTCTACCTCTGCTAACGATGAGATTTCAGTCACTTTTGAGGTAGACCCATCTTCTACAGCAGTAAGTGGTGTTCATTATACGCTAGCTTCCAATTCAGTGAGCGTACCTGCTAACGAATTTGTAGCGACTGTCCCGGTGACAATTCTTACAGGAAACATTGAGCCATCAGAAGCGCCTAGTTTGAAATTGAAAATGATATCTTCTACAGGTGCTGAAATTTCAACTAATTACAGTGAAGTGGAAATAAATATTCAGGTAGTATGTCCATCTGATATTTCTGTAGCCACTGATACTTGGATGGCTACCTGTGTTGCGCCTGGATATGGCACTTTTACTGCCACTGTAAAAGTAACACCACTTGGGGCAGGTCAGTATGTCATTTCTGATGTATCTGCAGGCCTTTATGCTGGTTTTGGTTACTCAACTACGCAAGAAGCTATCTATGCCGACAATTGTGGTGCTTTGTCATTCGTGGCTAGGAGACAGGCTGAGTTTGGTATTTCTGCTCCAACTGTGGATCCAACTGTGGGGTCATTTGATGCCTCTACGGAAACTATGGTTGTGTATTGGAGCGATCCTACTAACGAAATAAATGGAACCACTACATTAGTGAAACAGTAGAATAGCTTAGAATAAGGGGAGGGGAAACCCTCCCTTTTTTTATTTATTTTTTTAAATACTCCGTATAATTAATTGATTTTCAAATAATTTGAATTAATTAACTATCCTTTTATAGTTGCTTACGTAATAATTACCTGACGCTCAATGCAGTTTGGGTGAATAACCGAAATAATGTATGAGATCACTCTTCACCTTATTGGTGCTTTTATATGCCAACTTACTATTTGCGCAATCTAATGATGATTTAGCCTCTGATAAATTAATAAGGGCTAGGATAGAAGTCGAAAGAAAATTAAAAAACCACCTTGGTCAATTTTCTTACACCCCTAATTTATCATTTAAAAATTACGACTTTTTGAATTCTGATGGAAGGCTTCAGCTATCTGACGGTACTTTTTCTGAAGTTCAGTATATTGATGAAACGGGGTTCCCCGTTGTCTACACTACCTTTAATGCTAAAGCTGCGATTACAACAGGAGCGGCTCAACTGAATCCTGGAGGGCGATTAGGTTTAAATCTTACAGGGAAAGGTATGACTGTTGGTATTATCGACCAAACTAGACCCAAGCCAGATCACATAGAATTTGGGAATCGCATGACTCAAAAAGATGGTTCAACTGAAGTAATCAGTACACATGCTACTCATGTTACGGGTACCGTTCTCGCAGCAGGAATAAATCCAGCTGCAAAAGGAATGGCATATGAAGCAACCGGTTGGGCATTTAATTGGGAAAATGATATCTCAAAAATGTTGTCAAATTCTTATGACCCAGTTTCAAAACCTGATGGAATGATTCTTTCAAATCATTCTTATGGTATTGTATTAGGGTGGACCCAGAATTCGAGTGGTTGGGTTTGGTCGGGAAATTCTAATGTGGATGAAAATGAGGATTATCGCTTTGGCTTCTACTCATCAAAAAGTCAAGCGATCGACGAGTTATTATATAGCAGACCTTATTATTCTGTTATTTGGGCAGCAGGAAATGATCGAAGTGACAAAGGTGATGGTACTAAGGATGCAGATGGGCCTGAGGATACCATAGGGCCAGAAGGAGTAGCTAAAAACAATATTACTATAGGAGCAGTTGAAAGTGTGTTAGATTATACAGTAGCATCGGATGTTAAAATGAGCTCATTCTCTTCATGGGGCCCTCCTGACGATGGTAGAATCAAGCCTGATTTGGTAGCAATGGGTGTAGGTGTATTCAGTAGTTCTGTAAATAACGGTACAGATTCCTACCAGTCTTTGAATGGCACATCTATGGCAGCTCCAAACGCTTCTGGATCATTGTTTTTACTGCAACAGCTGTATTCTCAAAGAAATGTGGGGAAATATATGCTTTCATCTACTTTGAAAGCACTGGCAATACAAACTAGTCGGGAAGCGGGTCCCTCTATAGGTCCCGATTATATGTATGGTTGGGGGTTGTTAAATGTTGAAGATGCAGCAACTCTTATTTTGGGTGAAGATGGAGCTTCTAATCGAATCCAAGAGGATATATTAGAAAATGGAAAAACTGTAGAATTTGATTTCCTTTCCGATGGAGTGACTCCGATTAAAGTCACCCTAGTTTGGACGGACCCTGCTGGAAACCCCGTTGCACCAAGTCTTGACCCTACAGATTTGATGTTAACTAATGATCTTGATCTAAGAGTAATAGATGAGGATGGTAAAAGTTATTTCCCTTGGTCATTGGATCCTAGTAATGGTGTGGCTGCTAAAGCAACGCAGACAAAAGACAATTTTAGGGATAACGTGGAACAGGTCCTGATCAGTAGTCCCGCAGCCAAAAAATACAGAGTTGTAGTATCACATAAAGGTGATTTGGAATTTGGTGTACAGCAATATTCATTGGTTTTCAAAGCTGGAGTTTTAGATGGTGCAGCTGAGACGCTTTACTGGATTGGTGGTGCCTCTGGTAGCTGGAATACAGGAGCAAACTGGTCTCTTTCTTCGAATGGCCCGACTGCCAACAAGGTGCCTGGATCATCAACTCGTGTAGTTTTTGACGGAACATCTGACCAGAAAACCAGTGTTACCTTGCCTTCAAACGCAAGTGCTTTTAGCCTGAATCTGTTTGGAAGCCAACCAGTAGAATTTGATTTTAATTCTAAACAGCTGCAACTTTCCAATGGTCTTAGGGTGAGTAATAAATCCACAACGTTCCGAAGTGGGAGCATAATTTTAACTAATTCTGGTGATAATGAGCAGATTGTAGAGGTTGGAAATGCAGATTTTGAAGAGTTTACACTGAATTTTTCTTCAGGAAATTGGGAAATTATAGATGCCGATGCTTTGGCTAATGTAGTTGTCGGCGATGCTTCATTGTCGATAGCTCTAGAGAAGCTTCAGGTTGAGTCTTTCTCAGTCTCGAATTCAGGAGAGGTAGATGGAATTGTAAATGAGATTTCCTTTACAAATGAGTTAAGTATAGCTGCTGTTACTTCTCTGAAAGAGAATGTTGGTGTTGTATTTGAAGGTACAACTGGAACTTTCTCAAACAGTGGACCCGTCGATTTCAACAAGTTGACAATATCGTCTGGGAAATTGTCAATTTCCAGCAGGGGCTACAATAATTTGACTGTTTCTGAGGGAGAAGCATTATTGGGAATTGAAAGTTTAACAGTAAGTGAATTGACTTTGGGGCCATCTTCAGTCCTTAACTTAGGATCTGGAGGGGAATTAATAGTCTCAGAATCCATAGTCAGTAATGCTACTGCAACAGGAAAAGCTTTGATTACAGCGGGTACAAAAGGTAAAATAGTCCACGATATCTACCTCAAATACTGCTTTAATAATCTGAATATTTCTAATGTTGACCTGGAAGGTGATGCGGTTATTAGCTTAGGGACAAACGCAACTGTCTCTAATTCTTCAGGCTGGTTGGAGCAGCTGTGTGATCAAGTGCTGTTTGCTAATTTTGTCGCTTCCTATACTTGCGTAGGGGCAGCGGTCACTTTCGAAAATCTAAGCGAAGGAGCTATCTCTTCATACCTATGGGATTTCTCAGGTATGGGGACTTCAGATTTAGAAGATCCTTTTTTCGTTTTCTCCACCCCTGGAAAATATAAAGTGAATCTTCGAGTATCCAATGAGCAAGGGTTCACTGATTATGAACAAGAAATTGAAATAGTCGATAATGGACTTCAGCAACCCGTCATTGTGGCCAACGGCAATGTGCTCACATCCCAGCAGCCAGGAACTTCATATCAGTGGTATCAGAATGGGCAAACTATAACAGGTGCGAATCAAAGGAGTTATGAAGCTACTGGGGACGGCTTGTATCAAGTAGCTATTTTTAATGATGCATGCAATCGGATCTCTGAGCCAGTTGTTATATCAGCAATTCCCGACCAAGAAGTCGAATTGAGTCGATTTGGGATTTTTGTAGGACCTAATCCTACAGATCTATTGTTAAACGTTAGAATATCGAATGAGTATACTGGTCCAGTTACTTTCAGAGTTATTAGTATGGAAGGGAAAGTGAATATGCAACAAAAAGCATATAAAAATGAGAGAGATCTAAACGCTCAACTTGAATTAACAGGCAATGCTGGGGTTTACATTTTGCAGATAGAAACCAACAATTTAACATTCCATAAAAAAGTTATTAAACACTAATGAAAAAATTATTTATCCTAGCGCTTTTGCTGCTATCTCAGTACTCATTTGCGCAAATTGCTAATTTGAATATGAATGGCGTACCGGCCAGACTTGCAAGCTATACAGAAGTAGATGGTTCTCCTTACTTATTTCCAGAGTGGAGCGAGGCTAGTATTGGGACTACTAATGCAGGCTTGAAGGAAAATGTGGCCTACAAGTTCAATATTTATGACAATGAATTAGAAGTTGTAAATGAGGCGGGAAATACTATTTATCTGAATAAGGACTATTTGGAATACGTGGTATTGGATCGTCCTTCTGTATTGATTGCTAATGGGCAAGTGGGCTTATTGACCAGTTTACTTTTCAAGAAAGGTTATGATTTTGTGCCAGGCATCAAGCCTAAAGATCTTGTGAATGTTATAGGAGAGGGGAGTAAATATACTTTGATTAGAAAATTTTACTCTGATCTAGTAACACCACCGAAGAATAGTTACTCTCCTACTCCAGGAAGGATGTTTGTCTTTGAAGAGAATTTTTACTTGATAGACTCTGATGAAAATGTGGAGTCTGTCAAAAGTAAAACGAATAGTATCATAAAAGCTTTGCATGAAGAGGATCAAGCTAAAGCAAAAGAGATTGTGAAAGAAAATAAACTCGATCTAGGTAGGGAGGATCATTTGACCATATTCTTTCAGAAGCTGAATGAATCTTAAATTAGATAGAAACTAAGAGCCTGGCGTAAGTTGGGCTTTTTTTATAGCACTAGCTCAGAGCCTTCATTCTAATATTAGTTTGTTTTTGGCTAACTTTGCGGCCTATTACAATTAGAGATGATTTACGTTTGTAGAAAAGAACACTTTAATGCAGCCCATAAGCTTTGGAATCCAAAATGGTCGGATGAGAAGAATGTGGAGGTATTTGGCCCTTGCGCCAATGTCAACTGGCATGGTCATAATTTTGAGTTGATCGTGATGGTAAAGGGCTTGCCAGATCCGGACACGGGATTTGTGGTGGATCTAAAAAAACTGAGTACCATTATTAGAAATTTGGTAATTGAGAAAGTTGATCACAAAAATCTAAATGTGGACGTCGATTTTATGCAAGGTAAATTGGCTAGTTGTGAAAATCTTATCATGGAGTTTTGGAAGATTCTTGAGCCAGCCGTGAAAGAAATTACGTCACACGGGGGACTGCATAAACTTACTCTTTATGAAACTCCCAGGAATTTTGTGGAGTACTTTGGAGAGTGACAATTTTGTGAATTGTAAGTAGTAAGTTGCAATTTTTGTATTGTTTTCATTAAACTTTATAAATTATGACTTACGTAAATTTTTATTTTGAACTTGATGTTTACAAATTGTCAAGGCAATTAGCGAAGGAAGTTTATAGGATATCCAAGCATTTTCCCGTAGAGGAAAAGTTTTCTTTGACTGATCAGATAAGAAGATCTTCTAGATCGGTAGGTGCTCAAATTGCGGAAAGCTGGGCTAAAAGGAGATATATAAATCATTTTATAGCTAAGCTGACCGATTCAGATGCAGAGCAGTACGAAACTCAACATTGGATTGAAGTTGAATTTGATTGTGAACTTGTCAATGGTCAGGAAAGAGAATTAATTGTTAAATCCTGTGAGGTCATTAACCAAAAGCTAAATGCGATGATGTCTAAAGCGTCTTTGTTCTGCACGATAGGGAGGAAGTGATCTTTTGTTTTTCTCCAACTACATACTTTACAAAATATTAATTGTAACACACTACTAACCACTTACGGCTCACGACTTACAAACTTCACATTTGACTAGAACTAAAAAAATCTACATCATCTCTGGTGAGCGCTCTGGAGATCTTCATGCCTCTAATTTGGCTCGGTCTCTTTTTGAGCATAATCCAAACGTAACTGTACGTGGGATGGGGGGAAGTTATTCTAAGGAGGCTGGTGTAGACTTGGCTGTAGATTACTCCGAAGTAGCGTTGATGGGGTTTTTGGAAGTGGTTTTAGGTTTTCGCAAAGTCTTGAAATACCTCAAGTTAGTTAAACGTGATGTTTTGTCATTTAAACCTGATGCTATCATTTTGGTTGATTATGGAGGCTTCAATATGAAGATTGCGTCATTTGCCAAAGAACACGGTATTCCTGTGCATTATTATATTCCACCAAAAGTCTGGGCTTGGAACCAAAAGAGAGCATTAAAGCTAAAGTCAAATACAGATCATATCTATTCTATCTTACCTTTTGAGCCTACATTCTTTGAAAAATTCGATTTGAAGGTTCACTATGTAGGGAATCCCTTGTTGGATGAGATTTCTAAATTCTCTCAGCATGAGTTTTTCTTTCAAAAAAATGAATTGAGCTATCAGCCAATTATAGCCTTATTACCTGGAAGCCGTGCTCAAGAGATCAATACTATGCTTGACCGCATGATAGAGCTAGTCAACGAATTTCCGAATGCGCAATTTGTTATTGCCGGTGTGAGAGATCTAGGTTCAGCTAGCTATCAGCGGGGGATTGAGGCAGGTATTCGAGTGATCTTTGATCAAACGTATGACCTGCTGTCTCATGCTATTGCGGCGGTGGTGACGTCAGGGACTGCTACTTTGGAAACAGCACTATTTAGAGTGCCACAGATTGTTGTTTACCGAACGAGCTCTATTTCTTATGCTATAGCGAAAAATTTAATACGAGTACCTTACATTTCTTTAGTAAATCTAATTGCCGATAAAGAGGTAGTAAAGGAGCTTATTCAAAATGATTTTTCTATTCCTAATCTGAAAACTGAGTTACAGCAGATTCTGGGAAATCAAGTTTACAGAGGGCATATGCTTCAGGGGTATGATCTCATTAAAGAGAGACTTGGGGAACAAAGTGCTTCAGATATTACAGCAGGTCTGATTATGAAAACTTTGGTATAAAAATAAACCCTGCCTCAGTGAAGCAGGGTTTTTGATTTTATGCAACTTGAAGTCTCTTAAACTTCGACTTGTCAAATTTCTCATGGGCATATTTAGCATCTATCACCAATTCCTTGATGGAATCATCTGATGGAATGTCATACATCGCATCGGTAATGATTGCTTCACAAATTGATCGCAATCCTCTAGCTCCTAAGTTGAACTCAACAGCTTTTTCAACTATGAAATCCAATCCACTTTCCTCGAAAGTAACTGTTACTCCTTCATAATTCAGCAGCTTTGCATATTGCTTAACCAAGGCGTTCTTTGGCTCGGTCAGGATTCTTTTCAAAGCATCTGCGTGAAGTGGATCCAAATGAGTCAAAACAGGAAGTCGTCCAATCAGCTCTGGGATCAGTCCAAAAGCTTTTAAATCCTGAGCAGTCACGTATTGTAGTAAATTCTCTCGATCTGCTTGAGCATCTGCTGCAGCTTTGCTGAAACCCATCGGCTGAGTATTCAATCTTTTGCCAATATGTCTCGCAATACCATCGAACGCTCCACCGCAGATAAAGAGAATATTCTCCGTATTTACAGCGATCATTTTTTGATCAGGATGCTTTCGTCCTCCTTGAGGTGGTACGTTCACTATAGTTCCTTCCAATAACTTAAGCATTGCCTGCTGAACACCCTCACCGCTCACATCTCTTGTGATCGATGGGTTATCGGATTTTCTTGCGATTTTATCCAACTCATCTATGTATACGATTCCTCGTTCGGCAGCTTCTACATTGTAGTCGGCAGCTTGAAGGAGTCTAGTCAAGATACTTTCCACATCTTCCCCCACGTAGCCTGCTTCAGTCAAAACCGTCGCGTCAGCAATACAGAAAGGGACTTCCAAGGTTTTGGCAAGTGTTTTTGCGAGGTAAGTTTTACCTGTTCCAGTATCACCTACCATGATGATATTAGATTTTTCAATCTTCACTTCATCATGTTCATCCTTCTGGAAAAGCCGCTTGTAGTGATTATACACAGCAACCGTCAGTACTTTCTTAGCATCTTCCTGACCAATTACATATTGGTCCAGATAACTAGTTAGCTCTTTCGGTTTTTTAAGTTTGATTTTTGGTTTTGCTCCGTCAGGTTTCTTGGCTTTATCTTCTTCGCCAAGAATCATGTGAGCTTGATCAATACAGAAATTACAAATGTGCGCAGAGATACCTGACACCATTAGATCTACATCTTTCTTATTTCTACCGCAAAATGAGCAGGTAACTTGAGCCATTATTTTGGTTTTTTAACTAATACTTCATCGATAAGGCCATATGCTTTTGCCTCTGGCGCTTTCATCCAATAATCTCTTTCCGAATCCTTTTCGATCTGTTCTGGGGTTTTACCAGTATGCTCGGAAAGTATTCCATACAATTCCTCACGCATAGATAGAATAAGTTTCAAGGAAATTTCCATATCTGTAGACTTGCCCTGCATTCCTCCTGAAGGCTGGTGTATCATTACCCTTGAATGCTTTAGGGCTGATCTTTTTCCTGCTGCTCCACCCGCAAGTAAAACTGCTCCCATGGAAGCGGCTATACCAGTGCAGATAGTAGCTACGTCAGGATTGATAAATTGCATCGTGTCATAGATACCGAGACCAGCAGTCACTGATCCACCTGGGCTATTGACATAAAGCAATACGTCTTTTTTGGAATCCACGGATTCTAGAAATAGTAGCTGTGCTACAATGATATTTGCAATGTGATCATCTACGCCTGTTCCCAGGAAGATGATGCGGTCCATGATCAATCTAGAGAACACGTCAATCTCTCTGAAATTCTGAGGACGCTCTTCGATTACAGAGCGGGTCATGTTTTCAATATGTTGCGTGTACTGGTCAAATGCAGTACCACTTACGCCTTGATTGTGTATGGCGTATTTTCGGAATTCTTCTTTGTTGATCATCTTTCGAGTTTGTTGTGGTAAACAAAAATAAAAAAAGCCCTTTAATAAGAGCTTTTTTATGATGATTTAAGTGAATTACTTATCTAAAAGTTCCTTAAACTCGTCAATAGTGATATCCTTTTCTTTTACGCTTATTTTGTCAAGGGCAAAAGCAAGTACTTTTTCATTCTGAATAGAAGTAAGCATATTCATATAGTTCTGACCTTCTTCACCTTTCAGGTAATTGTCTACGAACATATCCATGCTGTCTTCCATTTGAGCGCCAAGGCCTGAAGCTGCGAATTGCTCACGAACCATCTGCTTGGTTTTCTCGATCACTTCTTCGTGCTCAGCTTTGATTTCGTTTTTCGTAGCAAGTTCATTAGAGATCAAAGACCAAGTTAGTTGCTTTGCATAGATAGGGAATTCCTTCTCTACATCTGCCTCGGTTACTTTGCCATCATTTGCGATCAAAAGCCATTCTTTCAGGAAAGTCTCTGGCAAATCTACTTTCGCAGCATCTGTCAACACCTTTTTCAATTCCTCTTCAGTAAATACTTTGGACTCTTTGTCATAATTAGCCTGAAGTGTCTCACGAACTTTAGTGATAAACTCTTCTTCAGAAGAAACTTGATCAGGACCGAAGATCTTATCGAAGAACTCTTGGTTCATTTCAGCAGTCTCTTTTCTATTGATGTTTTTCACAGTCAACGTGAACGCTCCTTCAAGTTCAGCTGACTCCTCTTCGCTTAACCCGAATGCCTCTTCCCACTGACCTTTTTTTACATCTTTAGCTTCAAATTCAACTACAGCTTCTTTACTGACACCGATGAATTTACCAGCAAGCTTTTTAGTGATTTTAGTCAAATCCAAAGAAACAGTTTTTTCAAACGTTCCTTCAGTAGCTTTTAGGTCACCATAGATGTGGTCACCTTCTTCGCTTACCTCTGGGTTGGTGCTATTACCGTATTGAGACTTTAGGTTGTCAAGGGTTTCATTGATCAACTTATCATCTACTTTGATGGAGTATTTTGTTGCTTTGATTTTAGAATCAAGCGTAAGTTCTACCGATTCAACGAATCCGATTTTGTAATCAAATTCGAAATCCTTTTGAGTTTTCCAGTCTATTGTGCCTTGATCCTGAGGAAGAGGATCGCCCAAGATTTTGAAAGTTTGTTCTTTCAAATAAGTATTCAGGGATTCACTAAGGATGGAGTTGATCTCTTCTACCAGTACAGAAGTGCCGTACATGTTTTTCACCATAGATATAGGAGCCTTTCCAGGTCTGAATCCTTTGATGTTAGATTTTTTGGCAAAGTCCTTAAGT
>TARA_R110002020_G_scaffold210555_1_pt1 | contig 28045 bp, 45 predicted proteins | sample TARA_R110002020 | Tara Oceans TARA_R110002020 (sample SAMEA4396489) | marine metagenome | biome: Westerlies Biome; feature: [MES] marine water layer (ENVO:01000295) within the mesopelagic zone...; material: water (ENVO:00002006), including particulate matter (ENVO:01000060) such...
CTAGTAGCGGGAACTGGATTTGAAAACGCTAAATTTTCGACAATCCATATCGTTGCAACCCCCGTATTTACTGCAATGTTATTTTCATAATATTCTCGTTTTGTCCCGTATTTGTCCCGGGGCAATCACTGTGGTTTTCAATAAAATCAACACCTGACGCTATTCTATATATGTTCAAAAGACCTATATATGGTATTTGAGCGTAGCGATAACTAAAGGAGCGTCGCAGACGCACCTATTTAATTATGTAGCGTTTTAAGGGCGGCAATTTTATACCTATCCCTAACCCCTTACCCCAAATAAATAAAGCTATAGAACTGTACTTATAATAAAAGGTGTCGAGGGCCTGATTTTAATGTTTAGGGCTTAATTACACAAAACCCTATCTCTCTATTTTTTTTATTAATTATTAAAAATTCTACCATTAGTAGAAAAAAATTGTAATTATGTAATCTATATAGTTAAAATACTGAAAAACAGTTTTTTATTTGATTACAAAAAATTACAATTAATTATTTTTACCCCGCAATAATTACAAATCATCAACATTATACCCCATTTTTTTAACCCTTTTACGATGTTTCAGAAAATCTTTTTCACTTTCACCCCCACCTTCCGATCTATACTTTCTAAGCTGATCCTTATCTAATAATTCAACAACTTTAGCTTCTTTTTTATAATCAATCCAATAGAACACATTTATAGATGCTGAATTAGATATTTCTTTAGTTTTTTCTTTTCTGGCGTTTTCCTTTAAATCGGTGATATATTCATGTTGTATTTCCCGGTACTTTTCTCTTTGTGCATCTGTAGGATTATATTTTTCGAAAGATTTCATTTCATCATCTACATATTCAGTAGTATCAGTATTAATAATTTGGCGATTAACAACTCCTGCAAGTAAACCCCCGCAGGATTGTTGCACCAGGCATACCAGAACTACTAAAATTGTGGTTGTAATTGTCTTTTTCATTTGGTAATAAAATTTATTTGTTAATTTCTCGTTGGTTTAATATCCCCATTCATATAACCATACACCATTACTTATGATTGAGGATTTCGACCCAATTCAGTTTACACTTTCAGAAACTTCTAAAATGCTTCACCAGAACCAAATAACACCATCAGAAGCGCAAAAAATATCATTTGAGACAATAAAGGCTATATTAGTAAAAGCAAAGCTGCCATGTGCCTATAAAAAACCCTCTACTTTCATTTAACACCCTCTGTATTAATTCCCTTTAAAACTGCCTCATTAAAAACTTGTTGCGCTTCGGCTATTTGCAACACGTTTGTAATATCTTTTTTTAAGTGGTCTAATTTATTTAGTAGGGGTTGCAACTCTTGTTTAATCTGTCTAGACATTAAGGCTGCTAATTCTTTTTCGAGCACTCCATTTCTATAATTTTCAACTGCATTGCCAGAATCTTCGGCCCTAGAACCGTTATTCACCCCAATTTCATAGGGTTTTTCCCCTTTAACAGTATTTTCTTCATTTTTAACATTCTCAACCAACATTTTTCCCTCTCCAGTTAAAATCCAGATAGGATTTATATCAGAATACTTAGTCACTATAGTAGCCAATACATCAGAACTTAGTGACTTTTCTTTAGATTTCCCTTTGAAACTTCCATACGAAACACCTAAATCTTTGAAAAATATTTCTTTACTAATCCCCTTATTTTCAGCGATTAACAAAATTCTTTCTTTTATATTGGTAACTTTTGTTTCCATTTTTTGTTTTTTAGTAACTTTTGTTACTATATTTGCCACACTATACCACAATATACAACAATATGCCACATTTAAACAAAGCAGATCAGCGACAGGCGTTACGCAAACAACTCGTACATGGTGATATTTCAAAAATTGCTGAATTAGCCAATGTAGATACAGAAACCGTATCGCGATACTTTAAGAATGAAAGTGACAACGCAGAAGTAGAAAAATACACCACCACACTTTTAGACGCTCGTAACAAACAACGAAAAGCGGCTGTAGAAAACGCCCTAAAATAATTGTTTCATTGGCAAAGGCGTGATTGCAATCCCCACAGTAACTACGGTTCCTCCCTTTGCCCTTTTTAAAACCATTTTATTATGACCATTTTAAATATTTCTGTTTTAGTAGTCATATTGCTTTCCATGGGGATTGTAATAGGCATTATTTTAAGAAACTACCAAGATGCTATTTGGTTTGTGAAAACGCTAGATGTAGATTTTGATTACTACGTGTTGCGAAACCCAAATTACGATCCTAACACTAGAAAAGCGATCGCAAAGATGTACGCTAATAAAAAACCCCGAATTAGGGAGTTGATAATCCCATCTAAAAACCTACACCGACGAAATTATTTTACAGACAACGAAATTGAACTTTTCTTCACTAGATACATTCAGTAATATGCTACATAAAATAAAGAAATGGGAGCGAATTTTACGTACTTCCACAACCCAGCTAAACAGCCTACCAAAAGTATCGGCCTCACAAAAAGATATTGAAACTTTAACCGCCTATTATAAGCAACGTATAAAGTTTGCAAAAGGGAGAATTGAAGCACTAGAGTTTTTCTATAAAACCACCCCTTTTAAACGGACTTCAACACATAAAATTAACGTAGTAGATGCGGTGATTTTATGAGCGAGAAAAAAACCATATACCAAAAAGAAGATATTTTAAATGCTACCAGCAGGGGGCGTGACATAATACTTAGGCTATACCCACAGGCTTTTAAAGGCCAAAATTTAAAGCCCAACCATTTTATGCTGCGCGAAGGTGACGAAAACACCGCCAGTTCGATCCCTTTTTATTTATCTGATGCTGATATTTGGATAGTAAAAGGCTGGGGGCCAACAGGAAACTTCGATGTGTTTTCATTAATACAAGAAGTTGTGCCGGGCGTGACAAACTTTGTAGAGGCTCTACAGTGGGCGGGTAAGGAATTTGGTGTTAGTGGTGGCGCAACAAAATTTGATAGTGCTAAAATTGAGTTTAAGCCCGCTACCAAAAAACAAAAACCCGGCGAATATTTTTACAACTATCGCGAAAAATTAACCCCTTTCGAGCTTGAAACATTGGGGCCTATTGTTACCCAGGAAGTTTGTGATCTGTACAACGTAAAAACCGTAACTTCTTTTACACAGATAAAACAATACGAAAAAGGTTCTAAAGGCCACCAAAAACACGGAGATACCCCGCAGCAAATAATTACCAAAGCTAGTGACACCTACCCCATTTATATTATAGATGCTGGAGAATGGCAAAAAATTTACCAACCGCTTAACAAAGACAAAGGTTTTAGATTTAGGTATGCACCTAAAGGCAACAAAAGTAGTTCCCACATTTTTGGAATGTCCCAATTAGAAGAATTACTAGAAAACTACAAAAGGGACTACGTTTTTAAAGACGATGAAGAAGAAGATTACGACAAAATAAGGCTGCCATATTTAATTATTGGCGGGGGTGATAGAGATAGTTTAAATGTTGCCGCAATGGGGTACCCCGTAGTATGGTTTAATAGTGAAACTGCCAACCTAGACTATACTATATTTTCTGAACTAAAAAATTATGCAGAAAAAATATGCAATCTGGGTGACATAGACGCTACAGGAATTAAAGAAATGTACGCCAAAGCCTTGCAATTAATAGACTTGCACACCATAGAACTACCTTCATGGATAACCAAAAGCACCTATAGGGGCAAACCCCGAAAAGATTTGAAAGACTGGGTAGAACTTGTACACGACCCAAAACACCCCAACAAAGTAGTTGCCGCTTTCGATAAATTAGTTAAAACATCATTACCCGCTAGATTTTGGGACGAAAAGTATGACGGTAAGCGTTTTAAAGGGTATGATTTCAATAATGAGGCCGCATTTCAATTTTTGAAATTTCAGGGGTTTTACAGATTTGAAGAAAAAAACACTAAAGATGCTTTCAGATTTATTAGGGTGCTCAACAACGTTGTAACCAGACAGGAACCGCACCATATTTCAGATTTTCCGTACCAATGGCTAAAAGAGAAAAACTACCCTATTGCACTGCGTAACGCTGTTATACGAAGCGCGCAGCTTTCGGAAAAGAAAATGAGCAAGTTAGAGGCCTACCAGCCAAACTTTAAAGACAGCAGCTCTACGCACCAACTTTTATTTTTTCAGAACCACGTTTGGGAAGTTTCAGCAGATCAAGTTAAGGTACTACGGTATGATAGCAACAATCTTAGTACCCAAGTATGGGAAGATAAAATAATACCACAGTCCCCCACATACACAAAAGAACCCTTTTTTAAGACCGAGTGGAAAGATGGTAAATGGGATATTGAAATACTAAACACTGAAAACCATTTTTTCAATTTCCTTATTAACAGCAGCCGGGTAAATTGGCGCGAATTGGGAAATGACCCCTTTGTAAAACGCAAAGAAAATATTAATACCGTAGATCCAGACCAATACCAAAAAGAACTTACCGAAATTGAAAACGACTATAAGGCCTACCACCAAAAAAATCAATTTAATATTTCCGAAGAAGGGTTACAGCCAGAACTTATACAAGAGCAAAAAGAGCATTTACTTTCAAAAATATATATAATTGGGTATTTACTACACACCCACAAAATGCCGTCTCGCGCTTGGCAAGTACACGGAATGGATCACCGCATTAGTGCTAATGGCCGTAGCAATGGTGGTAGTGGTAAAACAGTTGCTTTTAATACTTGCATTAGATCACTTCGGCCAGCTACAAAATTTGTAGATGGTAAAGACATGGACCCTCAAAAAGATAGTTTCATATATGATGGTGTTACAGAAGATACCGATATAGTACTAATTGACGATTTAAACCCTAAATACCCCCTCACAAAGTTTTTTGCTAAAGTAACAAGTGATTTTACCGTGAACCCAAAGGGGCAAACAGCATTTACATTGGGTTACGAAGAAAGCCCTAAACTAATTACCACCAGCAATTACGGAATACCACAGGTAGACGGAAGTACAAAACGCAGATTATTGTACTGGGTAGCCAGCGACTACTACCATGCCGAAGATGATACTTGTTTTAAGTTAGAACACCAACCCAAAGAAGATCTAGGATTAGACTTAATCGCAGATTTTAACCCACAGCAATTTAGCAGCTTTATAAACTTTATGGCCCAATGCCTACAGTTTTACCTATCACAAGTGATTAAGGTTAAAGCCCCAGAAGGCAACATTGTAAAAAGAAATGCCCTACAGAGCATGGGGGACGCATTTTTTAATTGGGCAGAAAACTATTTTGGTGATGAAGAAGGAAACCCGAGCGAACGCCTTAACAAATACATTCCAGCAAAAGAACTACGCCTGGAGTGTAAAAATGAGTGTGAATTTTCGCGATTTAGCGCACAGGCATTTAAGACAAAATTAGAGCAGTGGGCAAAGTACAAAGGGTACACCATTAATCCCGGTAGAATTTGCAACAAGCAAGGTTATAACAAGCATAACTATAACGGCAAAACCAAAGAATTTATTTACGTGCAAACCCCAGGAAAACTACCACTAGAATGGGATACTACGCACGTACATGAAGTTTCAGACAATTTAGACCCATCAGTTACGCCAGAAGGAAAAATAGGCGACAACCCTTTTATTGAAGAAAACAATGACATTAACTAAAACAGACATCAATAGCAAATGGTATAGTGACGATATGGCGCTATGCATACGATACGGTTTTATTGTCTACCCCATTTTAAGAAGCCCTAACGATACCAGAGTTTACTTAGAAATGAAAGAAAAGGGGTACAAAAAAAGACTGCCTGATCTATACGAGCAGGGTAAACAAATGGCCGATAAGGTACGCGACATATACCGCCAAAAAGCCGAAAAAATTAGAATAAGATTAAGCCACAGTACAAACCAAAAAATATAATACCATGAAAACAATTGCACTTACAATTATTTGCGCCCTGGCAACCCTAATGGTTTGCGGCATATTTTTATATGTAAACCAAAAACGGAAGGAAAAAAGGCACCTAAAACGAATTGAAAAAAACAATCAATTAATAAAGGCCAACGAAGAAAAACTACGGAAAAAAGGCTTGAAACCATTTAAAGTAGGTAAAAGTACCATTTGGGCAATAAGCTATAAAGCAGCAATTAACGAGTACAACAGTAACAAATAATTTTGGAAATATGAGTATTGAAACACCCCCATTAAAAAAAATGCCCAGAGGTCCCCGAAAAGGCGAAGTTTTAGCCATGTTCCCAGACCAACCAGAACGTGATTTAAGACATGAAATGAATTGTTTGATAAGAAAGCACAGGGGAATACCAGAAGGAACCAGAGTATATGCAAAAACCCTTCGGTTTCCAGAATTTAAAGAACTCATAGAAAAAGGGTACGGTTGGCCCCAAGGGTATGAAAAATTTTTTAGACAGTAAAAGTGATTGTAAAAATTCACAAAACTAATTCACGAAACTAATACATCGATCATGGATTTTGGATATGCAAGAGTAAGTACTGAAAATCAAAATTTAGCTTCACAATTGGACGCTATAAAACTTTTTGGTATTGAGGATGAAAATATATACTGCGATAAAGATAGCGGTAAAAAAACCGACCGCGACGGTCTAAATACTTTACTTGGGAGACTTAGAAAAGGTGACACGGTTGTTTTCTACGATCTGACCAGAATAGGAAGAAACTTCAAACACCTAATTACGGTTATGGAATATTTCAGTAAGCACGAAATAGAGTTCAAGGATTTAACCAACCCAGCCATTGATACGAAAAGCATGGAAACACCCGCAGGAAAACTCATATTTAGAATATTTGGTGCCTTAGGTGAATTTCAGAGAGAGCAAAGCAATGAGAAAGTAAAAGCAGGTTTAGAAAGCGCACGTAGACAGGGGCGTTTTGGCGGTAGACCCAAAGGTCCTTCTCAAAAATTGATAAAATTAGCCCCTTTGGTTGCGACCATGTATAACGACCAAAATAATTCATTAAAAACAATTCGTGAAACATTGGAAATTTCGCAGGCATCAATTTATAAGTGTTTGATAATAGCGAACATAGATATTAAGAAACATCATCGTAACAAGGGTAATAATAACAGAATTAAGAACACAAAAATTTCAACTAAATAACTGTAGTTATGACCGTAGAAAAGTTAATTGACAAGTATGAAAATTTATTGATTGGTATTGATGAAAAAATAGAAAAAGGAGTTTCAAACATTCAATTCAAATCACTTCAAACACAGCAAGGGTGTTATAATAGATTTATACAAGAACTAAAAAATCTGTAGTATATGATAATTACTTACGAATTGACCAAAGTAAAAATTTCAGGGTATAACTACCCAGACAAACCTAATTATAAATAACTGTAGTTTCAAATGAAGAATAATTCAAATAAAATAATACTCGATTTGTGCGGCGGCACTGGAAGCTGGTCGAGGCCATATAAGGACGCTGGTTACGATGTTAGAGTAATAACGCATCCCGAATTTGATTTATTCACTTGGGACGATTACTGGCATTTTATAGATAAGGTTTACGGTATTCTTTGCGCCCCGACTTGCACTCAATTTAGCCTAGCCCGGACCACAGCAAAAACGCCCCGCAACTTAATTGGTGGCTATAGATTAGTTAAGCGATGTTTGGAGATAGTAGAGAATTGCCGCATTCATGGAAACCTAAAATTTTGGGCCTTGGAAAACCCTGTAGGCTATTTAAGGCAGCTATTAGGAAAGCCGCCTTTAACTTTCAATCCTTCGGACTATGGAGCCAATTACACTAAGAAAACAGATTTGTGGGGGTATTACAATTTTCCTAAAAAGGCACCCCGAAAAATGACCGAGGAAGAAATTGCAAAGTGTTCTATTAATAATCGGGATTTACCAAAACTCCCAAAGGATTATGTTCTTCCGGATAATTTCAGATCACAACAAGCCAGGCGAAGTATGACCGACGAACATTTCGCCCAGGCATTTTATAAAGCAAACAAATAACATTAATACAGTAGAATATGATACTATCATTTACAAAGACAATAATTGTAGACGGCAAACGGAAACAATCAAATTTTGTTCAAAAAATACTCGATGGTGTAAAACTGCATACTATTCGTTGGGACGAAAAAGACCGATGGAAAGATGGTAAAAAAATTCATTTTGCTACAGGAGTTAGAACCTCAAAATATAATTGCTTTAAAGAGGGCAAATGTAGAGGAACCCAAAAAATACGAATTGAAGGGCGTACAGTTTGGATTGATGATATAATAATCTCGCAAGATGAATTAGAAGCCTTGATTTATAACGATGGGTTTGATTCTGAATATGATTTTTGGTCGTGGTTCGATCAATACTCGCCATTTGAAGGAAAAATTATTCATTGGACTAACCTAATTTATTAAATCCATAACACCCATGAAAACTAAAATCGAAGTAATAATCGAAGATACCCGGAAGCGTATTAAAGAAATTAACAAGGAAATTGAATTTTTAGACAGAATGAAACAAAAGGAAATGTTTTTGTTAGGTCAATTTGAAGGAATTGAAGCTAATGATAATCTAAAATAACAGTAATTAAAATAAAACGATATGAGTTTAGACGAAATCAGAGAATTAGGAAAAAAGGAAATCGGATGGGAACGCCACCGAAAGTTAACAGGCGAAAGTTCTGCTAACAGTGTGCTTTATCATTGGATGGTAGGCTTTAAAAAAGCTATGGAGATTTTTAACAAATAACTGTAGCTATGTCAAATAAAAATTCTTTAGACAGTATTTTGGAAATGGTTCCAAATCATATGAAAGAAGATCAGTCCGAGCTAAGGCTATATGTATCACCTTTAGCACTGTCATGGATTGAGGATTTAATTACCGACGGTAAATATAAGGGATATACAGTAATGGTGGAAAACGAAGCTGCTGAAGGAAGTGCATGGATTTCATTTGATTCTGAGGGAGGTTCTACAAATGATTTTAAAAACGAAAGCAAATTTCATAAATAGAGTAGATAAAATGACCGAAGAAAAAACAATACTAGATGCCTGTTGTGGTAGCCGAATGTTTTGGTATGACAAAATCAATCCTTTGGTGCTGTTTTCAGACATCAGAGAGGAAGAACACACACTGTGTGATGGTAGGCTATTAGAAATTAAGCCAGATGTAATTGCAGACTTCCGAAACCTACCTTTTGACGATGGGCAATTCAAGCTGGTTGTTTTTGACCCACCCCATTTAGAAAAACTTGGAAAGAGTAGCTATATGCACAAGAAATACAGTTCGCTTGGACTTGATTGGCGAAATGATATTCGAGAGGGTTTTAAGGAGTGTTTCCGTGTGTTGGCCAAGGACGGTATTTTGATATTCAAGTGGAATGAAACTCAAATCAAGGTAAAGGAATTATTAGCACTTACAGATAAAGAACCATTGTTTGGTCATTTAACCGGGCGATCTGGAAAAACCATGTGGTTGTGCTTTATGAAAACGGAAGATATTACCGAAGATTTTTATTGCGACCGAGAATATTTGAACTGCAAAAGACAGTGTACTTGGTGCAAACGAGAAAATGATGAACAACTAAATAAAGTGTAGTGCTCATGAAATTATCAAAAACGGAAAAACAGATAGCAACTGCGTTAATTTCCTTCGCTTTGGGAGCTGCAACAGCATTAGCATGGGCAAGCCATAAACTAGAATCATTTATTAACCAAATACATTAGTTATGGCAGTATTAATTAACATTGGAAAATTTCAGAGAGATCGAGCTATCGAATTTGGTATGTGGTATTCTGGAATGGAAAAAGAAAAAGTAGAAGCGGCATACGATCGATTCCTTAAAGAAACTAAGAACACTTAAAACAGTACTAATCACAAATTTTGAAATTATGGCAAAATCACTGTCAATAGATGTAATTGTGGAGCAGAATAAAAAATTGATTGAGAGGCACACTTCTTTTTCTAAATCATCCCATAAAAGGAGAGAATATCACGACGCTCATTGGCATCGAGGATTTGCTGAAGCATTGAGACGTCAAAATGAAATTTTATTAGACCTATAAATAAATTAGAACATGATAAAAGGAAAGCATATAGCTGTACTCTGCAATAACCAACAAGACTTTATTCAGCATGAAAAAGACAGTGAAAATACATATACCAAAGTCAGTCGATTTAATGATGCGAGAGGTTGCGTTTTTGATGAAATAGAATATTCAGAAAAGGCTAGAGAAAATATGATTTTTTCTTCACTACAAAATTTTACAATTAACCGACTTAGGTCAAAATTACAGTAGTATATGGATATAATTATAAATATGAAATGTACTGGAGGGGAGTTAAAATCTGCGCAACAATTTATTTCAGCGATTAAAGATTTTGATTGTAAAATCATTATGAATATAGATTCCGTTCCGTCGATAGTGAAATCAGATAATTCATTAAAAGAGTAGTAAAGATGGATAGATATTTTATAGAATTTGAACAAAACGGCAGTGTAAACGACAATGGAAGCATAATTGAATATTCGGAAGGGGATATTTTGATTTGCGATTTACACAGAATGTTTTTTTGGGTTGAACACTCTAAGGATGATAATGTTAAAATATTAATTTACAAAGGACACATAATTTGTAACCTTTCATAAAACAAACAATAACACCCATGAAATGTACCCGTTGTAAAATTGAAATGGTAGAAGGTGAAGCAATTAAAAACACGATTGTCTCTACAGACGAAGGCACTAAAAGCCGAACTGGAAAAGCGGTGAAGGTTAAAGTATTAAAATGCCCGCAGTGCGGTAAAAGTATAGAAAAATAAAAAACCGTCATGCCAATAGACTATAGCCAATACCACCCAAAATGGACTTTAATTGTGCGGTTTATCAGAAAACGATCGGGTGATGTGTGCGAGGGTTCGCCCAAGTACCCAGACTGTAAAGCTGTTAATTATAAACCCCACCCAATTACAGGAAGTAAAGTGGTTTTAACCACCGCCCACATGGACCACGACAAAAACAACAATCGTTTTTCAAACCTACGCCACCTTTGCCAACGGTGCCACTTAGGGCATGACTTAAATCAGCACATTAACAATCGAAAATATGGCCGTAACTGGAAACGGGACCAGCTTAAACTAAAACTATAATCCAAAAACGAAGTGCTGCCTAAATCGCTCATTCAAAATTACCTACCCCATTTTTATAGTTCACAAAAACAGCGTAAACGGCTAAATATTGCCAAATACTACCTTAAAGTACAAAATACCTAAAAATCTTTACCAATAGTAGCGCATCTAAAATGACGAAGTGATATTCTTTCCACATTTGTAATCACTAAACGTTCATTTACATACGCCATATATGCAAAACACGTTAAAACCAGCGCTAAAAAAAGGGAGTAGTTTTAATAAAATTATTCCCAATGTTGGTTGCGAAAAAGTTGCATTGGGTACCGGAAACACTTTTCACACAGTAGCACAAATGAAAAAATGGGTAGTTGCTAAAAATTGGCAGGTCGCCAAATTAGCCCCCCTTTTAAAAAAGTCTACCACCCAGGAAACAATCAATTCAGTTCACAAATTTTTGTGTAATCACCTACCCTACCGGGCAGATGGTGCATTACAGCAAATTGCCTCGCCATCATGTGCATGGCATAGCAGAAATGAAAACGCATTCGATTGTAAAACATTTTCGGTATTTGCCAGCTGCATTTTAACCCAGCTTGGCATACCCCACGCAATCAGACAGATTAGGCAGTATGGCTTTAAGCCCAATTTATGGACCCACGTTTATGTTGTGGTACCAAAAAACCCGAAAACTAAAGGTTTAAAGGGAAATAATTATTGGGTATTAGATGGAACTGTAAAAAACAATACAGAAGGATATTTTGTAGAAGTAAAAGACGAATTTATGGAATTACAACACGTAGGCTTAGGCCGTCCATGCAATGTGCAAACAACTAGACCCGTTATGGTGGCCCCTAAAGTTGTGAGTGAAAAACAAAAAGCCTACGCGCAATTTATTCATTTTCTGAATATTCTACACAAATGCGGTGTTTCTCAAAACCTTATCGTTCAAATTAAATCGGAAATGGATCGCTGTTTGCAATCTGGCAATAATCCGAAGGTTTCCGTTTGCGGCTCTGGAATTTCAATTAATAACCGCCCCTTTTATTTCTCTAGCGGCCTTAATGGCACTATTAAAGACCAAGCGGGAGATTTTCTAAAGCAGACTATTGAAGATGCCAAGCAAGACGTTACAGGGAAAGCCCAAGGTTGGATTGACGAAATTTTCACCAAGATAGGCGACTTTTTTAAATGTATTGGTTCTAGTGCAAGCCCCGAAACTGCCAGACAACTTATAGACAATAGTATTGGCTATATATGGACCAGCCGCCTAAACAATATTGCCAAACAAGACCCCAAGAACGGGACCAACATAGGTAAATATTTCGATATTTTGGCAAGAGATCTTGCAGTTAGCAAGGCGTATTTCGATTTTCATGCAAGCCAGAGCAAAGAGTGTGGGCAAAAAGCAAATAAAAGTGTTGCAGACTTTGTAAGAAAGTTAGAGGCTGAAATTGTTGGTATCATAGACATCATGCGATCAGACTATGATATCACCGTGACACCAAAAACGATCGTAGCGAGTGATCCGACTACCAACGGGGTTTCTGCTATGACGCACAATTGGAAAGGTCAGACGGTACGCGTAACCTACAATTATGTGACTTTTAAATTGAAACCAGGCTCACAGGGGAATATCCCTATAGGTGGTGGAACATCTACAGGATCTTCTACAGGTTCTTCTACAGGAAACACAAACACTACTCCTGCTGGGTACAACTCTTGGGACAGCAATGCCAAATGGTTGTATGAACGAAAGTTACGGGACGGTAACACCTCATATTATTTTGCGTGGATTAAAAACAATCAAAACTGGAGAGGACCATCAAGTTTTTATGCGGCTATGGGTGTAAAAGCCCCAACTTCTAATAATTCTTCATCAGGGGGAAGCCTTGTTAATGTAGTAGGTTCTACAAAAAACACAAAAACAAATCCAACAAGCTACAAAAGTGGTGATAAAACCCCTACCCAAGCGGGAGCAGGTAAGATTTTAGGTTTTGCCCTAGCGGCCTTGGTTGCGGGTAAATTATACAAAGACCACCAAGAAAAAAACAAAAAGAAACCAAGTAAAGTACTATAGTTATGAGTGGATTAAGCAAAAGACGTTGTGGCTGGTTATGCCGCGCATTAAGTACGGTAAGTACAATAGTATCTATAGTTAGCCCAAAAATTTCATCAGGCATGGATCGTGTGCTAATGTTTTTTTATGATGAAACAAACAGTCTATTAGGTGCTGGAGAAGAATTTAGCAGCCCGAAAATAGAGGCGCACATGAACCAATGGTACACCACTATTTTTGAACCTTGGTTCAAGAAATTGGCGGTAAATTTTTCAGACACTACACCCGCAAACATCAACCGTTTTAATGCGGTAATGAAAGATCTATTTTTTGCAAAAGCGCATTATTCTAGTTTGCAGGGAACGGCTATAAGCGGTTTTAATGTTGTAGATAGCAACGAGATAAACGCGGCAAAATCAAACCTTTTAAAAGAAACAGCAGACATGATAACCATTGCGTTTCAAGAGGTTTTAAAAGAAAAAGGTTTTAATTACACTATAGACACAGCAAACTTTAACGTAGGCAGCTACAATGGGCATGCCATTGCGGTATATAATTGGAAAGGCAACCCAACGGTAAACGTACAGTATTTAAAAAAGGCGGGGTCGTCAACGGGCAGCACGGCTACGGGAACGGTTTCAACCACCAAACCAGTATTGGGGTACAAGCCAAAGCCCACCGCGACACGCCCCACCTTACCGCCTACCACCTATCCAACAGGTACAACCAAAAAAGAGACGGGAACGGGAACGGTGATACGTCCGGGATTACCAACGAACCCAGGAAAACCTATACAAACATCATTGCCACCTGTTATTATAGACGGCAGTACAACGGTAAACTGTTTACAACCCCCTTGCGATATTGACGCTAACGGAAAACCAATTGAGTATGCGGTAATGCCCGATGTGTTTAACACACCGCCCGTTAATACGCGACCCATGGAAACTACTGCAACCAATCCAGACGAACAGGAAAACAAATCAAGTGATACTGTAAAAATTGTAAAAAACAGTGCGCTTGCAGTTTTAGTAGGATGGGGAGTAAAAAGCCTGTTCGGAATTTAAACCAGTATTCAATTTAATTTAACACTTATATGAAAACCCAGAAATTAACCCAAAAAAACGGAACTAAAACCCTTATCACAATTGTAGGGCTAGTTTCAGGATTTATGTTAGGCGGTGCTGTTAGCGCAGCGGTGCCAACAGAACACAGAACGGTGGCGCGTGTTGCCGTAGCAGGTGGTGGCGCATTGGCCAATGCCTCTATTAAAGACGACGACGGACTAGGATCGTTTGTAAAAGCTGCTGGACTTGGTGCCAGTGCCCGCGAAGTTTACGGTTTAGCTACAGATCAGCTTAAAAAAGATGTGGTTGTAGACCCCGAAGCAGATACGCTGAAAAGAGCTTATTACGGCTCAATTGGTTTGGCTTGCCCTTGTGGAGACCAGAACGATTACTGGAAGCCAGAAGATAACGGATTAAATTATTCAAACCAAATCGGGCTACGTGAAATGTACCCGGCAGACGAGCCTTTTTTCGACGAAAATTATGCTGAACAAAACCAGGTCGTAAGCCTTCGTTAATAGCGAGAAAAAACATTCATCAAAAAATAAATCAAAACACGAACACTAAAAATAGAAATTATGAAATTTGACGCATTTAAAGTTGTATTAGCTGCCATTATAGGTCTCATGTCTACACAGGCACAAGCCCTTTGGAATAGTGATAACCTAACCCTTAACGATCAAACTGTTTTTGTGCGCAAAAACATTAAAGGTGCCAGCAGCACTTATAAGTTGATCGACGCAAACACTAAAGAGTTGCCGGGTATTTCATCTTTGGACGGACAAAGCCTGGAACCAGGAAACCCGTTTATTTTCGACCAGATTGCATTTGGTTATAAAAGAGTTGCCGACGCGACCGGATTGGGAGACACATTGTACAATAGTGCTGCTCCAGCGGCATTGCGAAACGCACAGTTTGAAATTAGACAGGGCGGTAGATTGGTATTGAGTATTCCTGTAGCAGATGCTATTAGCGAAGGAACGCCAACAAACCCAAACGAAGTCTTTTTGCAATTAAACCGAGAGTACCACATCATAGACGACCGTAATTTTGAAGTAAACTTAGTTTTTCCAGAAGGTTCTACCGGAATGGTGGGGGTTGCCGATAACTACGAGGCTTTTGAATTTCGCCTAAAAGGAATGGGAGCCATCGCCAAGCAATAACAGCAATAGTTTTTTTGTAAATCAGTAAGCGCCTTGCCTTTCGATAAGGCAGGGCGTTTTTTAATTCTATTTAAAATGAAAAAGCCACAAATAAGAACGCTGAAATTAGTTATTGCCGTAGGTGAGACTTCAGTAAAAGAAAGCATTAGCGACATGCCCATGGTTCAAAATGTGTTTATGGGGGCCACGGCCAAACCAGCACAAGACCAATTGGTGAGAATCAGTGCAGAAGTAAACAACCAAACCGTACAAGAGCCGCTAGATGCAAATTGGTTTGACGGAAAATTAGGAAGTTTTGAGCAACGCGCACTACTTCTAGACTGGAAAGGCGGTGCCAAAATTGAAATTAAAGCCGAAGTAGACACAGCCGTAACAGGTAGAGATTTAGAGATAGAAGCTGTACTGGTAGGTTATCCAGATGGTTCGGTAATGACAACCCAAGAACCTTGCTATTAAGATGAAACGCCCCACGGCCATATTAAAGACCGATGAAATTAAAAATTCGGTAAACCAGTACCAGCTAAAAAACTGGATAAACGCCACGTTCACCAATACGGGGGAATCTCCAGTTGAAATACAAGGCATTTTATATAAGACCGGAGAAACCTATGATGCTGGTGCGGGTCCGTATGAAGTTGAATGCACCATTTCAATACGATTTAAACCAGATACCGTAGGGCAAACACAATGCGTGGTAGTAAACTACGCTGTTCTAAAATGTAACTAAAGATGCAAAAGCCAACAATACAAGACTACCAACTATGGCTTAACGAAAAGAAGATAAATCTCATTCAGATTTATGATGATCGAAAAAAGCCTATAAACAACGCCAAGTTTAGCGCCTCTGATGTGCTAAACGATTATGGCGGTAACATCATGGGCATTTTTGAAAAGATCAAGACAGATCACCCAGGGCTAAATAAAATTCATATTCAGAAACTGCAAAGGGCGGGAAATTCGGTTAAAAACCGTCAGGAAATATGGCCGTTCGATCTAATTGACAAAAGAGTGCTAGACAACGCAGCACCAAACCCATTCCCTAAAACAGCTACTACTATGCAACACACCCCACCACCACAAAATTACGCCCAACAGGTGCACACACAACAACCAATGGCACCTACGGGCCTAATGGGGCACATGGGGTTAAGCATGCCCGATATAATGAGCATGAACACGGCAAAAGAACAATTGCCAGAAGTAAAGCGGGAGCGTGACGAATGGAAAGAAAAATGCAAAGAACTTGAAACCGAAAACAAACGCCTAGAACGTGAAAATTTAAAATACGAATTAGGCATAGAGGGCAAACCAGGAGCGCTAGAACAACTGTTAAATATGGTAGCAGAAAACCCATCTATGATAGGTGAGATAGTTGGTGCGGCCAAAGTTGGAAAAACCGCAGAAATTACCGAAGGGCTTACAGGCCCACAAACAGACAACCCCACAAAAAACAGCTTCATAAAGGTAATATGCGACCCGCGTTTTACCGAAGAAGATACGATTATCTGTTACAATGTTGGTAAGTCTCTTGCCAGCGGTGACGAAGTATTGAAGAATAAAATAAAAAAACATTTTAACCCACAACCAGCTACCCAAGATGCCTAAAAACCTAACTGTAACCGGAAGCAACCCCATTGCTGAAAACGAACGCTTTGAAGCGCTAAACATTATTAACCAACTATCTGATGTAGAACTGGAGCGCCTTTCACAACTAGCAAAAAGCCCAAAGGCAAAAGCCTATTTAAACAACAAATGGGGCATGTTGAAAAACTTTATACTCTAATGGCTGTAGACCAAAAAACTAAAAAAATTGCTACCGATGCACTAGACACAGCATCTAGCATAGCCGTTTCTAGCTGGCAACCCTTGTTAGTAATTGGGGTGGTTGGCCTTGCTATTTATTTTGGAAAGTCATTTATAGACCAAATTACCGGAAAGGGTACCAAGGAAACAAAATTTGAAAAACCAAAAATAGACCCCCAACTGCCCCCCGCCACCATAAACGCGAACAAGGCCAAACAAATAGCAATAGATCTGTTTACCGAAATGCGGGATATTTTCCCGAACGATGAAAATATATTGAACATTTTTAGGGGAAACAATCTAAACGACAATGATTTTGTGCTCGTATATAATGCCTTCGGAATAAAGAAGTACTACGATTTGCATGGTCAATATAATCCTTTACTGGGCACCCCGTCAGATTTGTTTATTTGGCTTCAAAAAGAACTGGACAAACCCGAACAACGCGCAGAATTGAAACGCTTGTTTCCAAATACATTTTAATCATGCTTTCAAAAAAAATCAAGATCATAGATGCCAACGACTTGCAGCCATTACCGCAGGCCAATGTCTACCACACCAATAACACAAAAATTGGAGTGGTTTCAGATTTTGATGGTTTTGCGAACGTACAGGCCAACGATCCCAACCAAAGCATAACCATATCATACCAGGGATATAAAACACAACGCTACCCATTTAGCAGCCTGCCACCGCAGATTAAATTAGCAATGGACGTAGGACAATTAGATGAAGTGCTAATTGTAGCAAAAAAAGACAAACCTAAAAACACATGGGTAAAGCCACTAATCTTTATTGGTCTGGGGCTTTTATTGGCTTCTTCGGTTGGTAGCGCCGAAGAAGCCCCACCCATTAAAACATTGCCAATGTAAAGATGCCCAGCCCCTTAGATAGTACATATAATTTTTATACCAATAAAATTAGGGCCGCTGCCCAAAAATACAATATCCCTGCACAGTTAGGGATTTGGCAATTATGGCAAGAAAGCAGATACAAGCCAAATGCGGTATCTAGTGCTGGCGCAAAAGGTGTAGCACAGTTTATGCCCGGTACAGCTGCCCAATACGGCGTAGATGTTTGGGACGTAGACAGCAGTATAGATGGCTGGGGCCGCCTCATGCGTGATTTGTACAAACAGTTTGGCCGTTGGGATTATGCTTTGGCTGGTTACAATGCGGGACCGGGAAACGTGAATAAATATAATGGGGTACCCCCTTTTAAAGAGACGCAAGATTATGTGCGTATCATTTTAGGAAACTCAAAAGTAAAGGCGCTTGCTTCTGCTGGGTTTAAAATTGGCTTATTGGGTATTTTAACAGGAATTGGAATTGCCACAGCAGTATTAATAAATAATAACGAATAAGATCATGCCAGGACCAAAATTTAATACAAAATCTAGAGCCGATATCGAGGCAGATAGCGTGTACGGCACCTTTACCCTTGCGCTAGCTTCACAGGGCAAACAGGAAAAAGGGGAGATTATTCGCGTAACAGATGCCAGCGACCACCCAGACGGACTTACCGGAACGGTTTATTTTGAGTATTTGGGAACTACCAACGGGGATGAGAGGGATTACGAGATAACATTTAAAAAAATTGACAGCGCTAAAAAAAATATACTTTATGCCGAAGATAGAGGATTGATTGCAGACGGGATAACCGATGATACAGCAAAAATACAAGAGATGTTTAATGAAATATCAAATAGTTTGCAATTTGATACAGTAATTTTTCCAGAGAAAACGTATAAGATCAACGGAAAACTAACAATTAATTCTAATGTAAAAGTTATTGGGTATAATACAAAATTTATAACAAGTAATATTATTACTGTATTCGAATCAACAGCTACCGACGTAAAAATTTTTGGGATTACTCAAAACTCTACAGTTAGATCAGAATTTTTTAGACAAAAAGCGGATTTCAATAAAATAGAGATTGCATATTGTGAACAGAACCTACCCGAAAACGAGCAAGCCAATTATCTTTTTATTGGAGATGAAGGGCTGAACGGAAAAGAGTTAGTTATTTATTCGAATGAAACAAACAATGTAACACCTGTATTTTTTGATAATAATATTGAAGGAAAAAAACTTGACATATTAAGAGTTGGTGCAAATATTTCAAAAAATTGCCCTAGATATTTCTGTCGAGTTTTAGGCGTTAATACAGATACTCCTTATGTGGGAAATGCCTATATAAGAGATAACGAAGTAAGTAACATTAACGGAAATATAGTAGATGCATCCGCTGTTGTAGCTCGATTCTTTCAAACAGGGGTCATTGGAACTATACATTTAACAGGAAATACCGTTAACGGTGCGAAAACTGGCACTAACGGAAACTTTTTATATCTAGCTGGAGGGAGTTTGATTTGCAACGACAACATCGTTTCTGGCATTCAAAGTATTTCAAGTTCATCTATAATTCAAGATAAGAAGCTACGGGAAGATGGTGAGACGTGGAACATATTCAATAATACTTTTGACTTTTCCGAAGTACTGACTGCAAACACGCCAAAATCTATAATCCAGGTGCTTAACAGAGATGGCGCGTTTGTAGAAAACAACATATTTAAAGGTTTAAAATGCTATGCGGTTGATGTGGCACAAACCGTTCTTGACGATCCTACACCACAGAATATTACAATTTCCCGAAACAAGATAATGGATATCGATTATCCAATAGTGTTTAATCTCCAACAACAACTCAAAAATGTTTCAATTTCTGGTAACGAAGTGTTTAAGATAGACAATACCGCGGGAATAAACATAAACGGGACATCTGATTGTAGGCTAGTATCAATGTACAATACATTCAATCAGGAAAAGGGCCAGGAAAACATTGATATAAGTGATAACAAAATTTATGAGTGTAGCAAATCGGTGTATTTCGCTACAATGTATATAAACGCAGCAGCCCCAACAGCAATAAAAGATAAGGTTATTATTTCCGGAAATAAGTTTTTAGATATGACTACTCCGTTCAACAAAACCTACGTTCGCTTTATTGGGACACTCCAAAATAATATGACCAATGTTAAAATTGTAAATAACATGAGTGCGGTTGCAGCTACCGAAACTGTAGGCACAGAACCTGCGGATCTGGAAAAGATAAATAATATGTAAATAATGTTGTTACGAACTGTTTAAACCAGAAAAATATAACCTAACACCCCAAACGTGAAAGAAAAACCCACACATAATGGCATCATAGGCTGGATAAGAACCCACATACCCAAAGCATGGCTTCGGGTTTTGGCGTTTTCTATTGCCGTGGCCGTTGGGTCTATTTTTACCAATTTCGAGAAATGGGATCTAAAACAAGATATTCGTAAATGTGCCACAAAAAATGAAACGCTAGAAGGTGAAAATGTAAAGATGCAGGCCGAGATACGAAATATCCGGCGGGACCAGGAAAAGATTAAAAATAGCCTCTTGTTGCTTTCCATGAGCGAGGACAACTACCCGGCGCCAAAATGGCTAAAAAGTGTAGATGGCGTAATGCTCCGGCTTAACAAAGCCTACGAAAAAGAATTTCTGCTACCCTTCGATATTACCAGAGATGATTATATAGGCCACACAGATTTTGAAATATGGCCCCATGAAGTCGCAAAAAAGTTTCGGGAAAAAGACCAGATGGTGATACGCTCCGGCGAACCCATCACCGATATAGAAACCGTAGAGTACCCAGACGGTACCAAGGAAAATTTAGAAGTAACAAAATACCCATGGACCATAAACGGAACCGTTTTTGGCGTTGCCGGATATGTTGACGTAGATTTTTACAAAGGATATAAAGTTAGGAGATATGAGCAAAAGCAATCCGCAGAATAAAAAAGCAAGTTGGGAAAAAATGAAAACTGCGAACGTACTAGGGATCATGTTCGGGGTTTTCAGTTTCATATTTCTTTTCCTCTTGTGTTTTAAAGAGATACCCCAGGGCAATGTAGAAATAGTTTCGTTGCTCACCGGGGTAATTATAGGCACCGGAATCGGTGGCGTGGTATCTTATTTTTTTAATTATAAAAAAGACCAGAAAAACTATATAGATGGCGACTATAACGAAACAGACTTTTGCCACAGCTGCGGAAAATCTAAAAACTTGAAAGATGGATAAAAAACTTTTTTTTAAACTATACCGCAAGTACCTGGACAAAGACCACAGGCTCACCCAGCGCGAGGTAGATGCACTAATTTTTTTCATAGATAAGATGGTGCGGGTAAAATCGATTTTTACCGTACCGCAATGGGCGTATGTAATGGCGACAACATTTCACGAAACCGCCCATACTTTTGAACCGGTTCGCGAGGCGTTCCATCTTTCGGAAAATTGGAGAAAACGGAACCTTCGTTATTACCCGTATTATGGCCGTGGGTATGTTCAACTTACCTGGGACTATAACTATGAGCGTTACCAGAAAATTCTGGATCAACCATTGTTGAGCCGTCCAGATCTAGCAATGCAACCGGAAACATCTTTCAATATTTTGGTTCATGGCATGAAACACGGGGTTTTTACCGGAAAGAAATTGAGCGACTACGTGAACGAAAATAGAAAAAGCTACGATCTGGCCAGGTATGTAATAAACGGAAGGGACAAACGCGACCTTATTGCGAAATACGCTGAAATATTCGAGTACACATTGAATAAAACTATGCAGTAATGGAAAACTTCAACAAATTTCTGAAAATAGCCCTGTGGATCTTACTCGCATTTGTCGCAGTGATATTTTCTGCAATGATGCAGGGTTGTGTAGCGACTTCAAAAAAGGGTGGCAAGTCAGAGAGTTTGGAGAAAGTGAACACCTTGCAGAATGAAGAATTTGAACGTAACCGCGAAATAACCGAAACACTGCGTACTTGGACCAAAGAAGCTGAATACATCGAAGAACCCATAGACCCCACCAAGCCCATGGGCACCACCACTGATGAAGATGGGAACGTGTTCACCACCAATACAAAACGCACCTTTAAAAATACCGATACCGAGGCAGAAAAAAATATTGACACCAAAGAAAACGAAACGGGCAACACCACCACCGAGATCGATGCAGAAAAAACAGAATCGGAATCCTGGTACCAAAAAATAAAAATAGGGGTACCGTGGTACGTAATTTTTTTCTTTTTCTTTTTTCTGTTCCTGTTCTTAGTTTTTTTAGTGGTTGCATGGTGGTTTTCCAAAAAGTTGAAAACGGTATTTGCAGGGCAAAAATTGGCAACGGCCACCCACAACGAAATTTTAAAGAAACTCTCAAAATTATTGCCGGATGAAGCCTAAAACAATCATCATCACAGCAGCTTTGGGGCTGTTTGCATTGTCTAGGGCTCGTGGTGCCGGAAGGGATCTAAAAGCGCTGCCTATTCGTAATTGCGATATAGGGGGCTGTGGGCATTTTGGAGCCTCTAGGGGCGACAGATTACACAACGGCATTGATTTGCTAGCGGCGGCAGGAACCACGGTTAAAACGTCATTTACGGGAAAAGTAGAAAGATACATAGACCCTTATGGGGATGGGCAATATAATGGTTTGCAGATTAGAGAAATGAACACCGGGCATGTTTATAAAATCATGTATTTAAACCCTAGTGTAAAAATAGGCGAAACGGTTTCTAAGGGTTCTAAAATAGGAACGGTTCAAGACATTTCAAAAAAATACAAAGGGGTGCCCCACCACCTACACATCGAATTAATAATAAACGGATCATGGGTAGATCCAGCACCATATTTAAAACCAACATTATGAAAAAGTTGCTTTTGTTTACAGGAATAGCCCTAGGGGGCATCTATTATTTTGGCCAGCAAAAACTAATAGACATTAAGAGCATTGTACAACAGTTGCAATTTAAGCTGTTAAAAATGTACGATGTTAAGATAGAGAGTAGTGCGGTAAAATTTAAGGTTGATTTATCGATCACTAACCCAACGCAACAAAATTTAGCGGCAGATGCCAATGGTTTCGTCACCTTATCTAAATTGAAATATTACAACCTTCAAGAAGAAATGATAGGGCAAAGCAATGTAGATGTACAAAAAATAATGATAGCCGCTGGAGAAACAATAAGGTTTGAATCGCTGGAAACATCAATACCTATTTCTAATGTTGGTGGGGCAATTAATACCATCTTGAACCGGTTCAAAAACCCGGATAATATCATTGTAAAAGCGGAACTAACCACGCCAGCGGGCGTATATATCATTTAGGCATGGATGCATTACAGGAATTTAATGAGTTAGACGGAGTAGAGGTAAATAAAAAATACCTGCTATTTATTTCTTCGGAACTGCAAAAATTAGGGCACTATGACGAAGCGCGTAGAGCTGCGTTTTCTGCCAGTCAACTAAAAGGTGATGAAATTGTTACTATTCAACTTACGCCCAATGGATTGAGTGGAAAATCTGACACCGATTTAATTAAAAACGCCCTAGACGGTTGCGGCCGATTGAAAAAAGGGTTTAAATTCTTGAAAGGTGGTGAAATTGTAGAAGTTATTTCGAAACAAAAAAACTCACTTTCCGATTTATATAAAGAGTTTCGAGCAAGAATTAAAGAAGCCCTAAATTATTATAATTTCCCCCCTGCCATTACTAGAAAATACAAGCTAGGAGATAAATACCGTTCAGATTTTGATTATAAGGGAATGTTGGAAAAAGGGTTGAAAATTAATGAAAAAACACCTACTTCAACTATCAAAAAGTTGTTCGATAGCATGGCAGATGTAAATTTCCATACAGAAAGTGCCCCACTGTGGCAAATATACCTTTTGAGAGAAAACAGAACTTCAATAAAGGATGCCACCGAAGCGATATTTAATAATAAACAAAAAGCAGGATTGTCTGGATCTGACATTTTAGAAATCTATTCAAATTTTTGCGAAAAACCAACATATATAACAGATTCAGATTGTCCGTACACGGGACTTAACAAACAAGTTTCTACTGACGATATTTACCAATACATTACTGATTTAATGGTGAACACCATCGAAGATGTAGGGCACTTGCCATGGCAAAGAAAATGGGATAAGACCCTAACACTGTGGGACGGAAAGCAGGCATTAAATTTTGAAAGCAAAAAGCCGTACCGTGGGATTAATTTTTGGATGGTAAACTTTAAGCCAAAATATGATGCCAAAGAAGATAAGTGGTATTTGGTGCCCAGAGATTTAACCAACCCTTATTTTCTTACTTTTAACCAAATAGAAAAAAACAAGGGTACGCTTAAAAAAGGATCAAAGGCAACCCGCGTTTATTATTTTACCAAACTATACATTTTTAAAGAGCAGCAAAAGGACGGAAAAACCCTAGAATTTTCTTCGTACAAATTGAGCAAGGTTGTGAGTTGGATTTTAAAGAACAAAAACAAAATAACTTCTCTAAAAGACAATAAACCAGAAGATCTAATACGTTATCTGCCCATCTTAAAATATTACAACGTTTTTCACGGTGCAGATGTTGATGGCATAGACTGGCCCGATGTGCCTGGAACAATACAAAAACCGAAATCTAAAATAGAGCGCATTGCAATAGCTGAAACAATAGTTCGCCAGATGCCCAATGCGCCAGAAATTTTATATAAAGGAAATCAACCAGCATATTACCCAAGTTTCGACCACATAAGAATGACCCCAATCGACGCATTCGAAAGCGCAGAAGAATATTATTCTACTTTATTCCATGAACTTATACACGCTACGGGCCACAAATCGCGTTTGTCCCGTCCGGGTATAACCTTGGGAAAATTAGCAACAAAAATTGACTACGCAAAAGAGGAACTGGTTGCAGAAATGGGGGCGGTGTTTTTATCTTCGGAAGCGGGTATTTTACACAAAATAAAAGACAATAGTGCAAAATATTTAGCGGGATGGAACCGAAGGCTCGTTAAAAACATGAAGAAAGACAATAAATTTTTCTTTAGATCAAGTAGTCAAGCACAAGCGGCGGCAGATTACATTTTAGATCGTGACAGCGAAGGAGTGCCAGCATATCAAGCATCATTAATCAAAAATAATCCTGCAAAAGAGAAAGCTACGCCAAAACCAAAACAAAAAAATAATTCTTCTGCAGCAAAAAATGAGGTACGGCAAAAAGTGGAAACCTCAAAAGATGTTGGTAAAAAAGCCGAAAAAAACAAAGTTCCAACGAAAAAACCCGCAAAAAGTTTACCACTTCAAATAAACTACCCTATTAGCCAGATTGAAACCCGTAACAGTCCTAACAATGAAAAAGTTGAGGATATTTTAGCCGATTTTGATTTGAATAAAATTGCTCCTATAAAAGTCTATGAAAACCCAGACAAAAGGAGTGTTACGCTCGTAGAGGGAATTGACAGACTAGAAGCCATAAGGAGATTAAATTTTGATAACGCCCCGGTGGTATATGTTCCAGAACCAAAAGCACCTAAACGAAAATCACCAAAACAAAAAGAACAATTAGAACTTTTTGATGCACTTAACGGAAGCAAAAATTTAATAAAGGCCAGCGATATAGAGGCTATGGATTTTGAAATGCTAGATCTTGATGAAGGTTGGGAGAATTTATTTCAAGATGCTCCGGCAGACATGAAGTTGGGTATATTTGCCCAGCCCAAGAATGGGAAAACGGCAGGATCTACAAAATTGGCAGCGTACCTAACAAAGTTTGGCCCTGTACTTTATAATTTTGCCGATCAAGGAATAAATTTTAGTACAAAAAAACTCATAAAACTTAGCGGTTTGGGAAAAAAAGGCGGTGTAGTAACAGCCTCTAATACGCTAAAAGATCTCCATAAAGACATTCAGGCATTAAACCCTCGTTACTGTTTTATCGATATGATTAATGACTACATTCGGCTAACGGGCATTAAACCACATGAGTTTAAAAGGGATTTTATACAAAAGTACCCCAATACTTCATTTTCATTGATATTTGAAGTAACCAAAAACGGACAGTTTAAGGGTGATAACGGATGGATGCACCTTGTTGATAACATAATAGAGATTGAAGATTTTATTATGACATCTAAGGGGCGCTACGGAAATGGAAATTATATTATTTGGGCCGAAGAAGCTAAAAAACGGCAACCAGATTTATACGACCAGATAACGAAAACTTCTGATAATGAAAATCAAAAATCACCCCCAAAAAGTGATTGGTTGCAATTAAAATAAAATTAAGTTGGTTTAACTGACTCTCTAAGTAGGCTTGAAATTTTTTCTGAAAGATTTAGCGCGTCACAAATTCTTTGAGCATCTTCTTCATTTGTTGTTTCACATAAGGCAAATTCTATGTTATTGCTGTCGTAAACAGAAAAATTAAAGGCATACGATAAAGTGTCCGAATTATTTTTATAATAATATCTTTCCATGGTCTATCAAAAATACGATTTATTTAGAATCAAATTAAAAAATAACGACCAGCAATTATCACTCCAGAAAGCAATTGGTTACAGTTAAAATAGGAAAAACCCCCTTAAAAGGGGGTTTTTTATGCTAACAACCCAAAAAATTACAAATTAAAAACTTGTATATCAACAAGTTAAACGCATTTTATAGAGTTTTATATTGTTTTTGTAATTTATTACAAAATAGCAAAACGCGCCAACCCCTATAAATACTGGTACTCCAGAAGGAATTACAAAAAAATGCAAAATTACACTCTAAAACTGCACCGCAAACCAGTTTCATTTAAACTTAGAAATCAAAATCCATGTTAGCAATAAAATCGTCTCGATCATATTTTCTAGGGGTATAAATTTCGGTTGTTTTTAGATCTTGGTGTCTTGCTTGATCCCTAATTTTTATTGAAGGAACCCCCATCATAAATAGCTGTGTAATTCCGGTATCTTTTAAGCTGTAAAATTGATATGTATTTTTGAAGCCTAATTTTTTTCGTAAAGAGCTCCATACATCACTAATATATTTTGGGGCTATTGCCTTTACACCGGGTTTCAGTTTATTATCAGAAAACAAAAAATAGTGTCCTGGCGCTTTCCCGATATGATTTTTTAGGTTATTAATAAATTTAGCGGGTATGGTAACAGCTTCGTCTTTTCCATTTTTACTGAAACTAGAAGGAATAATGATAATACCCTGATCTAATTGCACGTTAGAAACTTTCATCATGGCGATTTCTTTGCGCCTTATAAAACAAAAATAGATCATTAGACATATCGTTAAATACTGGGGATTTGTGGTTGAAAGATGGTTAAAAATTGTCGCCCTCGTCTCACTATCTATAATTTCTCGCCTCTTTTTTTTCTCTTTAAAAAATGAAATTCCCTCTATGCTATTCGTGTTTAAATACCCCCTATCTACTAGGAAGTTGGCGAAGGTAATACACCATTTTATATAATTGTTTCCGGTTCTGGCCGACCTCTTTTTTTCGAAAAAAATATAGTCGGCATATTGGGTAACAAATTGCCGATTGAACTGGGCGCAAAGGAGATCTTCCTTACCTTTTAAATTAAGGTAAGACATTAGGAGATTAGACATAGATTGGTAGCTTCTGAAAGTATCCGGCCGCAGTTGGCCTTTACCCATTGCTAACCTATTGTGCTCACAATACCTAGATATAGCTTCTTTTAAAAGTGTATATTCTTTACCACTGTTGCCGCTATTGAAAGGTGTCCAGCCTTGATTTAGTTTTTTATTGACTTCTGCACAGATACGCTTGGCCAACTTTTTTCTTTCGAATTTGTTTGCTATTTTTTTTACTCTGATCCTGAACCGCTTTAGTTTTTCCTGTCCAGGAATACGGCAGTAATATACAATTCTCCAATTATCGCCTTTGGTTCCCTGTATTTCAGCTGGAATATAATCTGTAAATACCTTACGTGAAGATTGGTTTTTTTCGTTCTGGTCCATTTTTTTTT
>TARA_R110002020_G_scaffold164573_1_pt1 | contig 28027 bp, 43 predicted proteins | sample TARA_R110002020 | Tara Oceans TARA_R110002020 (sample SAMEA4396489) | marine metagenome | biome: Westerlies Biome; feature: [MES] marine water layer (ENVO:01000295) within the mesopelagic zone...; material: water (ENVO:00002006), including particulate matter (ENVO:01000060) such...
TTTTTTATATTCTTTAAATTATTAGTTCGTTTTGTTTGTTATAGCAAATATAATACTTTTTCGCTAACAATAGCAAAAAAAATTAATAAAAAAGAAAAAAAAGTTTCTAATTAGATAAGAATTTACTGTTTTGATAGTGTTGTGAGCGGTTCAAGTAAAGGCAATTTTCCATTTTTTAGGATAACACCGCAAGCAATTTTATAAGTTTTAGGGAAAAATTTGGCGTAATTTTGCGAATAGGATTGACGATCCACCCCGCAACCGATTTGCATTCCGAATAAGTCTCGCCCTTCATATATAATCGACGATTCCGTGTGAATATGACCTTGAACACAAGATTGACCGAATTGAAGCGCCTTGTTTACTGACGCGTTTCGTCCGCTTGTTCCCGTTCCGTGTGTATAAATAACATCGTCAAGTTTGTGATATTCTCTAAAATCCCAATTCGGACAATTTAAAACTTCATTAAAACCCCGAACCCAATGTTTTGAAACGCCAAATTCAAATGTTTTTCGATGGACGATGGCGTCATGATTCCCAATGCAAACGCGAACGTGTTCAAAGTGTTTTCGCCATTCTTGAACCCTCGAAATCGCTCGTTCAAGTTCATTCCCCGCTCCATATCCGTCCGGATCGGGCGTGTGAAAAGACGAAAAATGTGAATCCAAAATATCGCCCAACATTATAACGGTGTTGCAATTATACTTTTCATATACATTAACGCAATGTTGTAAATACGAAATCGTATTTTTATTGCCCCGAAATTCAAAAGGAAAATGCAAATCGCCAACACATAAAACGCGACGTTCAGATTTTGAACGGCGTTGCTTGATTAAGTCGTGTTCCGATTTTGTTAATCGAAGTCGATGTTCTCTTTTTTCTTTTATTTTGATTTTATTTTTTCAAATCCACGACTTCCGAAATATGCTCCAATTGTTGTAATTAAACAAATTTCGAGCAAGGAAACCCACCGTTCTTCTACATTAAAATTAATTGTTCCGCTATCGATAAACACTAACAAAACGGTTGACGTTATTAAAAACGCCAATGTTAGCGGTCGAATGTTTGCGGGCAACCAACCCGCTTTGTTGTCAGATTCCCAACGCCTTGATATTTGTTCGTTCGCGTGGGCTTCGGCGTCAATCAATAGTTTTTTTAGTTTGATTTTTAATTGCTTGCGTTCTTCGTCCGTTGTAATAACATCGTCAACCAACGAATTAATATCAAGATTAAAATTGCCGAATAAATTTTTTAAAAACTTCATAATGATTTGAATTGATGTGTTATATCCATATATCTTGTTTTTCCTTCTTCTTTATACGCTTTTAAAATTTGATTTCGATTGTTGTCGCAATTATAAGAAACATGAATCCACGAAAAATCATATTCATTAATTAGTTGGTCAAATTCGCAATGTTCAATTATTGTGTCCATTAACAACTTGTTGTTCATATAACCGTCTCGATGGAATTGAATATCACTTGCTTGACCTTTTGTGTGTTGACTGGTTTTTTTTGATCCCAAAGCAAGACAAAGTTCCGGCGAACGAAACCCCGACGTTATTCTGATCGCTCCGATTTTATCGCGAACAACTTGAAGAACGTTATCAATCAAAAATTGTAAATTTATTAATTGTTCTTTGTTCGGTGAATTTTCCAAATTCAAACGTTGCGACGTTGCGCTTTTTGTAAACTCTGACAAATAAAAATTTTTTGAAAATCTCATTCGAATCGTTTTATCATTATTTTATCAACTTGTTTTTGCAAGTCTTTTAATGTGCAACTTAATTGAAGCATGATATTTGCTTCAAATCTTGTGATTTCTTCTTTTTCGTCAAAAATTATGATCGTGGGAACGGAAATTATATTGAATTTATCTTTCAATTCGGGATTGTCGCAAATAACAACGTCTTTTGTTTCGCAATCTTTAAGCGATGAAACGTCGAACGCATTGTCGTTGTTCCATTTGCTATTAAAGTGCATGACAGAGATTTGCGCCGAACACAAACCAAAAGACAAAAGCCCCCCGACTAACAAAAAAATCCGCCCCACTTTCATAATTATTTGTTTAAGTTATAAATTCGTTCGTCAATTGTGTTCAATTTGTCCTCAATTGCGTCTAATTTTTCACTATTTGATAACACCGTGTTTCTAACCAATTTGTCCTTTAAATTGTATTCGGTCGCCGAAACCCAGTTTCCATTTTCCAACGCTTTTTTGTTTTCATCAATATCGGCTTTGAGTGTAAAATAAGTGCTTGAAACAGAAATTATCATTGCGCAAATAATTCCAATTGTTTTCAAATCGAGTGTAAATTCTGACGACTGGTTAATTTTCATTTTTTACAGGTTTTAAAATCCGACATTCCTTGACTAATTAAAAGCGCCAACGCTATCAAAACGATATTGTTGATCTCTTGGTCATTAACACCAATTGAATCGCTAAAAAATAAAATGAACAAAGTTCCGATTGCATAAAAAAACTTTTTTGAAGCAAAAGCCGACTTTAAAGTGTTTATTATTGTATTTAAAATTTCCATGTTTATATAATTATTAAATTAATACCTAAATTGATTGTGTAATTTTCGCGATTAAAATAATTTAAATAATTCAATTGCGTGTAAAATGAAAACGATTTTGTCAATTTCAAGTTTGCCGTAACCCCGAAATCGTAATCGTTAGATTTTGAAGCGTATTCCGTCAATTGATATGTTTTAAAAAAATAATTGCCGTAAAGCAAAACGAAAAACATATCAAAATGTTTGTAATATGACAACCCAACAACACCCGAAAGCGTATTTTGATTGCCCTGTTCTTTTGACCATTGTCGATTGTAGTCCCCAACAATTTCCGAATATATATTTTCCATTTGTGCGGTTGAATTTGTGATTGTGTCTCCGTCCATATTTAACCATAATGTTTGCGCCTGTTCCCAACGGTCAAAATATCCATTAAAATTGCTATCAATCCAAGACGATTCGGAAAAATATCCTAATTGATTGATTGTTGCAAAAAAATTGTTGTATTCAGGATAATCGCTTTTAAAGGCATTAACCCCATAAACGGGACTATTCCTTAAAACAACGCCGATCGTTGCTCTAATGTCTTTAAAATCATGTTTTAAGCGCAAATCAACGGCTTTGTATTGAAGATCAATATAACCGTTGACGCTTTGTTGTAATTTGACAGAATAAAAGTTCCCCAAATAGCGAAGCCAAAAATCTCGGTTTTCAAATCTGTCGCCAAAGTTTTGAATTATTTCGTATTGCAAAAGATATTCAAAACGATCAATCGGTGAACGATAAACGCTCGCGTTTTGTTCCGTTCCGTCATAATAAAATTTCGGTTTCTTTTCGTGCTTGTATCTTGATATTTTTTTTATTCCTATAAAATAACGATAATTTGCTTGGTCTTCGTTTGTTGTTTCTATTAATTCACCGTTAACATAATTGTATGTTTCAACCGGCGGAGCAATAGCGTTGACAGATCCGCCCGCGTAAATTGTTGCATATTTATAAATTTGACCACTACAAAAAAAAGGCAATAAAAAAAACAAAAATTTAATCATCTTTTTATGATTTGATATGTTGTGTATATTTTTAAAGTTCCCGTTGACGATCCTGTTGGGGCGGTTGTAAAATAAAAATAAAGCGCTTTGTCGTCAATTGTTGTTGTAAGCAAGCCCGTTCCTTTTGTGCTGGGACTTCCGCCACTAAAATTGAACGTCCCCGAACTATATGTCGTCCCCTTTAACCAGTAGCGATTGTCGTCCCAGTAATAATTTGCGTCCCCGTCAACATAACCGATACGACAATTGACTTGCGCTAAATTAACAACCGCGCCTTGAGTATATTCGCAATAAACAGAAATTGGAATTACACCATAGCCCGCGCCCGGACTTGCGACAATCTCTTTTCCCGTTGTTGCTAACAATAAAAATTCCGCATTGTTAATCGTCGTCAAATCTGTTTGAATTATATATTTGTTTTCGACCTTTTTCGAAGTCCCGACCGTTGACCCAGTCGAATCCGACTTGTCGACAACCATTAAAAGATCATCTTTCGCAAGGTTTTCCGCTAAAGCCGACTTGTCTGTTAATCTGTAATTCGCCATTTTTTAATTTTTTAATATATTTTTTTAACCTTCGAAAATTAATCTTTGAAAATTTTGTTTTATACTTGCCCCGCATTAACAAACGTTTTTGATTCCCATTGCCGAAAGTATTGCTTGCGCTTGTCTATTTGTTGGCGGGCTTTTATCCATATTGATTCCCGCATAATAATTTCGCGAAGTCGGACTCATATCCGCCCCCGTATTCGACGAAAATTCTACGAACAACGAAGAATTATTTGACAAGTAATCGATCATTCGTTCGCGGTAAAATTGCGCCATATCAATCGCTTGCGAAATTAATGGTTTTAAGTCGTCAAAAGTTGCCGTCGTTCCTTGTTCGTTGTTCATAGAAACAACGGAATGATTTACAACCCTATATTTCAAATGGGGCAAAAGTTCCGCGTATGTATACCAACACAAACATTTTGAAACGTAATCGCGCAAAAGAATTAAATAATTCCCCGCCGGCGTCCCCGCAACTTCGGTCTTTAATTTTTCGAACAAGTCAGTCCCTAAAACGGGCAAGATATATTTGTCTTGTGCTAACATTGTGATCGGATATATGTTCGCGTCGTCAACCGATTCCGAAATCGTTGTTGTGTTTTTTAAGGTTGTTGCGCTTATAAGCAACACATTTGTAACCGCCATAATTTAATTTACTTTTGATGAATAACTTTTTTCTTTTTCTTTTCTTGGTTTTAAAAATCCATGATTTCGCATTGACCAAGTTGTTTTTCTCATGTCAGCGTCGTCCGGCATAGGCATTTTTCCGTTTGCAAATTGTTGCGATACTTCACGAAATCGATTCAATGTTCCATTCGGTAAATACTCGCCCGCTTGATACTCTTTTCCGTCGTTGTCAACGAATGTCATTCCTTGTGGAACGATACGTCTAAAATAAAAGACGCGTTCCCATTTATGTTTGCAATTCGCCCCGCCCTTCCAAAGTGCGATATTATACGTATTTGAACCCCCTTCGCCAAAACCTTTGTTCACGGCTTTTGTTGACGCTTTTTCCAAGTCTTCCATTCTGTATAATGTCCCCGCCAAAGACTTCGCAACCATTTTTTGACAAAACAATCGACTTGAAATTTGTCCGCTTTTTTTGTTTATGGATAACGTTTGCGAATAACGATATAAAATTCTGAACATTCCAACGTCCGAAGAACTGTCCGCAACATTTGGCGTCCCCGCCGGAGCATACGCAAACTCATGATAACGTTTGTCGATTTTGTGATCTTCGATTTCGTCAACGTGTGCTTCAAACCATTCGTCTTCATTTAATGTAATTCCAATTTCTTCAAAATAATCAAGACAAACTTTGTCGTCTTCAACCTCTAAAGCATTAAAATTTTTTTTTTTGTGTTTTGCAATGATTTGTTCCATTTTTTCAATGGTTGCGTCTTCAATGTCAACGCCTTCCGTTTGTTCGTCTATTGCGTCAATATGATCGAGGTCTAAAAAATCCGCCGGTTTAAGCGTTTTGAAGTATATTTCAAGTGAATTGATCCCATTAACCCGAAATATGCGGTCTAACCCCTCAAAAATGGTCATTTGGAACGGTTTTATACAGGTTGAATTATACAAACTATATGAATCGCGTAATTCGTCGGCATTATTTCCAAATCCCGCTCCGTCTCCTTTAACGCCAAAGAGCAATCCGGACGTTACACGATGGGCGGTTAACACCTTTTTCGATACCTCTGTTGATAAAAATTGATATTTGTCGTCATTGTCGCCTGTATTCAATGGCGTTATTTCGGGCGATGTGTCTTTTCCTTCGGAAAAATTTAGAATTAATTTGCCCGAATTCCCCGACCCCGAAAATTTGGCGTTCAATTTGCGCTCCACTTCTTGACGTTCCTCATCTGTTGGGATTCCATTATTGAAAGAGATCATTGCCGAAGGCATAAAATTGTTTTCTATATTTGCAAGATGTAGTTCCGCAATCGACATATCAAGACGGATATAATCACAACCGCCAACATAATCCGGGATTCCGTAATAATAAGATTGCGGGTTATATTCTTTAATTTGAAGCAATTGACTTGTGTCAGTTCGGTTTTTTTCGTCAAACGCTTTTATTATATTTGGTTTATACCTTCTTTCATTGCTCCAGTCATAGCAATAATAAAATTCATTCACTTTTCCATAACTGTCCGCTTTTCCGCTTCGAATATATTGCGCCGGAATGTGTTTTAGTTCAGCAATTGCAGTCCGCGTCTTGTTCCAAATGGTATTTATATAACAAGTCCCAAATAATTTCAAATCAAGCGCTAATTTTTTAATTGTGTTTCTGTCGCCTTTTTTTAATAGTTTCGCCAATAAAAGATATTGTTCTTTTTGTTCGCCTTCAAGATTTTCTTTGTCAACAACGTCAAGACCTTGAAGCGTTTCTTGTTGGTCGCCCGCAATCATAGACGCAACACCCTTAATAATTGCGCCGTTAATACTTGATCCCGTAAAAAGTTCGATCAGATATTGAGGATATAAATTGTTCAAACCAAAAGTAACCCACGCTTTTCCATCTTTTTCAACTATATGCGGGATATTATAATGTGATAATTCCACGACGCCCATATTGTATTTGTTTTTTTTCTTCGCCATAATTAGTCCGGGATATCTTGATATTCGTTAGTGATATAAACTTGTTGATTTTGTGTTTCTTCGTATTCATCAAACTGGATTGATTCGTTTTGTGGGTCTTCTTGTAAATTTAAAAGCCCGTTCCAAATAACATTTTGCGCAAGTAGAACATTTAAATTAAATTGAGAATTATTGTTTCGGACGGTTAAATCATACAGACCGTAAGGAAAATTTTTCGTTCCCAAATTAATCCAACCAATTAACGGGATTTCATTCCCGGACATAATAAGAATTCCAAATTTTAAATATCTTTGCGCGTTTGTTGTTGTCATGGTATATGGTAAAAATGTCTTTTCTTTTCCAGTTTCTTGCGAAACCAATGTAAACAAAGGATAATAATTGTATTCCCATTGAAACGATCCATAAAGGTCGCGCAATGGTAAAATGATTGATTGCTCAATCGTTGCAACGTTGTCATGTCCTTCAATTTGAATCATTTTTTTTCAAAGTATTTTTTAAAAACTTCAACTTTATCAATTGTGATAAAATCGAATTCTTTTTGAGTCAAAACCCCATCTTTTAACATTTTGTTAATGTCGGGAAAAACCATGTTTTTTTGATTATATTCTTCTTTAAGCGTCCACGCCATAATTCGATTCTTGTTTTTGTTTCTTTTCCTTTTTTTCTTTTTTAAGATTTTCAAAAAACTTATCACCAAAACGATCTTTATATGATTGAAGTTGGTTTTGATTAAGGTCTCCAAGTGTTAGTTTTTTATTGCCGACGGGCAAATCAAGATATTTGCTTTTAACTATTATCATAATGATTCTTTTTTATAAATATAAATAAACGTTTTTTGTTTACAAAAAAAAAGGCAACCCGAAGATCGCCTTTTTCAAAACAGAATATAAAACAATTGTATTATAGCGGATATGTTCCCGCCGTAATTGTAACGTTGCCCGGTGTGTCAATTCCGTCAAATGGATAAGAAGCCGTTCCGATTCCCGCCGACTCTTTGACCATATAGTTTTCTTTTTCTTGCGCCGTAAACGTTAACGTAAAGCCCGAAAGATCGCCTTTCGCCGTTCCCGTTGACATTGCCCCCGCCGTAACCGAACACCCAAATTGTGCGCCCATTAAAAAACAATTGTCGTTAGCGTCTAAAACCCAAACTTGCGTTCGTCCTTTTGTAATCAAATCCAATTGATTAAGGTCTTCGTGAACTATCTTTTGAAGCGTAACGTCAAGAACTTGTTCGTAATAAGTCGTTCCCGTTGCGTCGTCGCTTGTAAAATTAGCGTTAAACGTTGCCGTATTTGGTCGAAGGTCATATTGAAAGACCGTTATCGCCGGAAGTTCGGTGATTTCGTTGTCGGTTTCCGCCATTCCCGTATATAAGTCTTCGTCGTAAACCATCAAAAAAACCTTTTGTATTCCGCCAATGACATCTTTGCAACCCAACGTTCTGCCGGCTGTAACATTGCACGCAAATTGATAAAATTTATTCATTTTTTTTTTATTTAAAAAGTTATAAAAAAGGGGCTATATTTCAAACCCCTTTTAAAAATTATTACGAGTAAAGAACCATGTCAGAACCGAAGGCATAATTAACGCCCGCCGTAAATCTCATGATTAATCGAATGTTGTCAGATCCGTCCAATTCCGCCATATCTAACATTCGAACCTCGCTTCTTGAACCGTCAGTTCCGAAGAACATATTTGAAGACCTTCCGGCAACCATAGTGTCGTCCGCTAATCCCGGCGCGTGTTTTATTGGAATACCGTTAAAAGTATAAACAAATTCGTTGTTCATATTGTAAACGTTTCCATATCCAAGAGTTGCTTGTGAATTAATGTAAAATTTCAACGCGCTCGTTGGTAAGAAAATGCAAACGTCTTCTTTTCCAAATACTGACGTTGGAATTGCGTCAACAACAAGTTGAATTTGTGCAACGATATTCGCCGACGATAACGTTGCCGACGCCACGTCAATAACATCAGCGTCCGCCGTTAATAATTTTGTAAATCCGTCAAATTGACCGTTTGATCCCGTCGCGTCTCCGCTCCATATAGACGTTTCCACTTCTGCGGAAATTCTTTCAGCGGTTTGACCGATTATATAATCAGCAAAAGACAACGGCAAAGTTCCGTTTAATCCCGCCGTCATATTCGCCCCTTCCCAAGTGTCAAGAAAATCTTGCTTGCAAATTTGCGTGTTAACATCTAAATCAAGAGGTTGAAGAATTTTGTCAGCGTAAGTCAACGTTCCCGAATCCGTGAAATTGCAAGACGCTTCAGCCATTAAATTCCCCGACGTTCCCGCCATTGTAATCTTTCGAAGGTTCGCTCGATATTTTACGTTGTTTAAAATAGTGATATTGTTTTCCGCTAAAGTTGTCCCCGACATTAAACTTGCCGAAATATATCCTTGCGCTTCTTGTCCGGCATAATTTGAAGAAACGCTTTCCTCGAATTTATACTCTTTGTTGGTATTTTTTTTCATTTTGATATATATTAAATTTAATTACTGTTAATAAAATAAGCAACTCTTTGCTTTGTTGTCAATTTTGACAAATCAACTTTTGATTGTTTTTTTGTATTGTTTGGAGATACTGTCAAACCATTGCTTGAAGGTTCGGACTCTAATTTCGAAAACTTTTCTTCCATTGAGTTCATTCGCGTAATCACTTCGCCCATAACATCGTTCGACAATTCTTCTGTTTCTTCTGCTTCCTTTTCACCAAAAACGGCTTTTTCCAATTCAGCAACCCGGTCTTTCATTTCTTCAAAAGTTTTTGCCCAATCTGTTTCTTCTGCTTCTGATTCTTCTGCTAATTCTTCAACAACTTCTTCTTCAACAACAACTTCTTCTTCTTCGCCTAACCCCGCGACTTTGCTTTCAGCGTCGATTCTTATTTTTTCACCGTCTTGTAATGTGTATATTCCTTCACCTAAAGATTCAACCTCGCCGGAATCGTTAATGACATAAACTTCGGCGCCTATATCAAACGACTCGGAATCCGTTGCGATAACTCGAGCGTCGTCAAGTATTGCTTCGGCATACATATTTATCTTGTATGTTTTTTTATTTGTGAAATTTAACAATTTTTTGATTTTTTTAATTGAATCCATATTGAATCTTTTTTTATATATATTAATAATTAATTTTTGTTCCTTTTCAAATTAAAAAACTATCTTTTAACAGTTTTATTTTTTATTGACGCGCAAACCTTTTCCGCCGTCTCTTTGTTTCCATATTCTTTCATTTGATCCCGAATACATTGATCCCAGTCGTATTTTTCCATCTCTTTTGTTTTGTATTTTTCGGACTTATATTCTATTTTCTTTTTTCGTTTTTTTAAAATTTCAGCGTGCGAACGGCAACCCATATAATACGTTTCGCCGTCAATATCGTGAATATGTGAACCCGAACAATCATAAAACAATTGACCAAATAATTCCGCTTTTTCGATATCTCTATAAACAGGCGTCCCGTCAAGAGTTTTGTCGGGTCTCAATTCCGCGTCCATTAAAACGTTTTTAATTTCTTCAAGAACTTCTTTTTGTTCGCAATCAATACAATCGTCCGCCAAATTTAGAATATCGTCTTTTTGCATTTGGACAACAGAATCAACAAAAAACCCTTCAATACTGAATCCACGCAATTCGCCCCGTTTAACTTGCGACCATACTTCGTCATTATATACTTTCACTTTCACAAACCAAGAACCAACCGGAACATCGTTAAAACCGTATAAATTGGACTTGTCGTTTTTATCTTCTTTGATCCATGTTTCGATAACGCTAACGCCTTGAACATCTTCTTTGTGTTCCAATGTTGTGTTGTTTCCTTTTAATCCCTTCATGAATAATTCTTGCGCTTGCGCAATTGTTTCTTCGGAAAAATAAACAATATATTCTTCTTGCTTTTCGGCGTCAAAACGTGGAATTTCCTTGTTCGGAATAAGCGCCGGAGCGACCAAAATTCTTTTGTCTTCATCTACTTTTGCAAGTGATAAAAAATTGTCTCGACTTAATGCGACCCACCCTTTTTCAATTGCCGGATTGTGGACAAGTGAAATTGCTTGTATTCCGAAGACGTCCTCTGTTTCGTCAATTAATAATTCAACTTTTTTCATATTGTTTTTTTATAAATATATTATTGTTTGTTTTGTTTATAAAGTTGTTTGCAAATCAATTTCTTCTTGGAGCGCTTGCGCGTCCGAAATATCTGTTTCTACAACATACGCTTGAATCGGTTCGTTTTCATCTGTCCCCATTGTTTCAGATAATGTATTCGGAAGCATATTGTCAAATTGAGACATTAAACCCGACGTATTTGTTGGAGACGGCGAATTGTTTCCACCACCACCGCCACCACCCCCGCCGGGAACTTGTGAAAGTATTCCTTTTGCAGTTGCAAAAGCCCCGAACAAAGTTGTTAACATAGTAGCAATAAAAAGAGGTTGACTAACAACCGCCAAAGGTCCCGTTCCTGTTGCGCTTGCAGTTGCCCCCGCGACGGCGCTTGAAATTGCGCTTGCAGTATCAACGGCAAGTTGTATCATCGCCATTCTTTTTTGTTTTTTAAGGGCGTCCGCTTCAATGTTTTCTTTTTTCTTTTCAAATTCTTCTTGAGATATTGTTCCGTTGTCATATTGCTCTTGCAAAGCGTTCATATTATTTTGCGCCGTTGTTTGTTGCAATGATGAAAAAGAGTTCAAAAAACTTTGTGCCGAAGCAAGCAACTTTTCGTTTCGTTCTTTTAATCCTTCAACAAACTCGGTGTTTTCATCGATTTGTTTTTGCAACATCTCTTTTGAAAAACCCTCAAATTGTTCTAAATCATAACCCATCTCCGCCAACGTTTGCAATAATTTTTCTTTTTTAACGTCAACAGTAATTTCAAAAGCGTTTGTTGAATCATTAAACAATAAAAGGATATCGGACATTTGTTCCCCGTAAGTTGCGTTTGCTTCTTTCATTGTCGCGCGCATTTGTTCCGCCGTAATTGTCCCCGCGTCAAGAAGCGCTTGTTGTTGTTGTCTTGTATCGTCAAGCAATTGTTTTGCGCTTGCTTCTTGTTGTTGTTTTAGTTTTAAAGCGTTATGATCTCGCAATTCTGTTTCATTCATGAAAGCCGTTTCGAGACCCGCAAGGACGTCTTGATTTGCTTTGATTCTGTCTTGAATTAATTTTTTCTTTTCGTTTTCTTGTCGAACGAATTCGTCATGACTGGTCTTGTCTTTTGCGTCAATTTCTCGTTTAATTGAGTTTAATTTGTTGTTTAATTCGATTTGTTTTGTTGCGGACTCTTGACGAATGTTTGCAAGGTTAATCATAAGTTGCGCTTCACGGTCAAGGTCTTCTTCTACGTTTTCACCTAAAGCCATTGTTTCCTGTTGGATTCGAAGTTCTTCTTCGGCGTTTGCAACTCTTTTATCAAGAAGTTCTTGTTCGATTGCAAAAGCGTCTTGTGTTGCTTTCAATCGTGTTTCTTCGTTTTTTGAAAGGTCTTCGGCAATCATTTTTAATTCTTCAATCTCTGCGCGTCTTTCGGCAAACTCGACGTTTAAATCTCTGTTTGAATCTTTGAGTTTATTTGTTCTTTTTTCAAGATTCGCCATTGCGTTTGCGGTCTTCATTAATTCGTCCCCAAATTTTGCAACCTTGTCCATGTCCATTCCTGTCGTTAATTGAACCATTGCTTTTGCGGACTCATTTGCGCCTTCTTTGACTGATTTCCAGTCCATTGTGAAAACCCCTTTGAGAACCTTTGCAACACCTTTTGAATAATTAACAACCGCTTCCAATCGATTCATGATGTTTTCAATGATTGCATTCCCCAAATCTTTCAAAGCGCCAACGGGATCGGTGAACAATTTGACCAACCATTCCCCCAACATAATCGCGGTGTCAGTTAATTTGGTCATGATACCGCCCAAAAAAGCCAAAGCAACTTTCATTTGCTCCGCGCCCCTTTCGGATTGTGTAAAATAAGCAATCAATGAACCGATTGCAATAACAAAAACACCGATTCCGGTTGAAATAAGTCCCGCTTTGACGGAACTGAACATTGCTTTTGCCGACGTTGAAGCCGAAACGAAACCCGCTTTAACGCTTTTTAAACTAATTCCCATAATTGAAACTTCACCCCAAGCGTCTTTTGTTGCGTCGGTTAAATTTTCCGTGTTTTTAGTTGCGTCCTTTGTGTTTTTAGACAAATCTTTTATGTCTTTTGCGCCTTTGTCCGCGCCTTTGACGTTTATATTTACGTTTATTTCTTCCGACATATTATTCTTTTTAATTCTTTAAACATTCTTTTGAAACTGGTGTGTCTTTCACTTAACCCAAAAAGAAAATCGTATTCTTTTTGTTGTAAATCAATGGTGTTAATTATTTTTAATTGCGCCAACATTGATATTGATGTGAGTTGTATATAATTTTTTAATTCCATAATAAAATTGTTCCATTTTGAAAACCAATCGACGTCATATTTTGATATAAAGCCCCCCCGCCGTTGACATAAGGTTGATATAATTCCGTTTTATACATTTTAAATTTCGCCGTTCCCGTCCATTCAACAATTTTGTTTCCAGTATTTGAAACCATGAACGTAATTGACTTGTATGTTGTTTGATATGTTGGGTTTGTTCTTGGGATTGTGTTGTTTTGGGCAACGTAAACGCTTTGCGTTCCAACGTTAGTGTCTTTGGATATACTTGTGTAAATACCGCCCGCCGTTCCAAGTTGTGTCATTGTTCGAGTCGATTCGTTTAATCGAAACGTTGTTTTTAGATTTGAAAGAAACGCTTCACCAATATAACCATCTTCACCCCCGACAACAATTCCATTAATATCGAGTTCGATATTTACAAGACCCGAAAACGCTCCGCCAATTTTATAACTTGAACCACCTTCGCCAAATTTTAAAACGCCTTTTGTTGTGTTTTCAGTTCGGCAAAAGAATGAAACTTCTTGCGTCTCGCAATATGGGGACGACATCGGAACGCCGTCGCCATTTGAATTGATTGCGTAATTAACATATTTATTTTGTGATATTGTTCCGCCTTTAAATGTTGGTAATAAAGGATTTGTTCGGGTTGCATTCCCCGAACGAAAAGCAAATTGTCCGTCAAGTGATTTTTGACGAACTTGCTCTTTAATTTTTAAAACTGATCCTTTTGATAATTTCATATTTTTAATTTTATCCAATACATATATATCCGCTTCCGCCGTAATAATAAGCCGTTCCGCCTAACTCATTGCAACAACTATCTGTATCAAGATAAAAAACAACGTCCGACGGATCGTTGATATTTGTCCATTCTACAATATAGAAAAAACTATTCCAAGTCCCACCACTCATAAAATAATTGCAGTCCGTTGTGAGGGTCGCTTCGGTTTCTACGACTTTAATTAATTTAACTTTAACTGAAACGCCTGTCCCCGCTTGATAATTTTGAATTTCCATAATTCTCCAATAAGAATCTTTTATAAAAATTTGATCGTTAAATTTAAAATTTGCAATATCTATTTCGTTTAACCGAATATAACAAGTCATAATTCTTGAATCTTGGTGATATATTTGTCCAAGATAATCGCGCCAATATAATTCATAAAATCCTCTACGCAAACCCTCGTTCCAATTTAACGCGTCAGTTGTTCCGCCAAAAACATAATCACAATTCCAACGCAAAACTTTTGTGTTTTCGTTTATTCCTGTTGTTCCTGTTACGTCGTTGACATCTCTGTCAACTTGATAAGCGGAACAAAGTGGATATTCATTAAAAAGATGTTTGTTCCAAGTAACATAACCGTCTCCGTCGCTTTGTCCCCACCAAAGCCAAAGATTATAATTCACGCCATCGTTGGGCGTTGAAGGGTTTCCGATTAATGGAACGGGTCGACCGCCATAATAAAATAACTTTGGATTTGTTGATCCGTAAGTTATATTTCCGTTGTCGTCATAACTATAACCACGATGTAAAGCAAGGCGCGACGCGTAGGTCGAAACTTCGGAATCTGTTAAACTTTTCGGAACTTCTTCAACTATATAAGGGGAAAATAATGGTTTGTTTTTTAATTCTTTTCCGTTAGCATACGCGCCCGTGTCAAACGACGCTTTATAGTTTCCAAGAACATTGTCTTCGGGAAAATACTGTTTAACGAATTTGTTCATAAAGTCCGTGTCTTCTTTGTCAGTAAATTCAATTTTGTTAAAACGCAAAGAACTTGTTGGTTTGATTCTGACTTCTTTTGACAAGTCAATTTTGTCAGTCCAAAACTTTGTTGTTCCTAAATTAAGAAAATCTTGCATCGGTTCAACCAATAAATTACTTGGTGTGTCGGGGTCTGTTTGCATGACCAAATTGAAACGGTCGGACAAGTCCTTCAAAAAATCCTTTTGGGTTGTTGACGGATCGAAACAACTTGGGATATCAACGGTTTGATTATATGGATTGAATCCGCCTTGTGTGTTTCCTGTTATTTCAATGGTTGTGCAACAATTTGTTGATGTTGAACCACTTGTAACGGTGTCAACAAAGACGCCGGGTTTTCCAATTAATACGGTCAACGGCAAGTCGGCATTTTCCAACGCTTCAATATCGTCAAAGTCGTCTCCAATAGAGATCGAATTCCCTTCACCATCGCAAATAAAAGGAATCACAAACAAAGCAACAGGGTCTTCGGAATTAATAAATTCTGTATTTGTAAAATTTATATTTACGTTCATAAAATCCCCGTTTGCTTTTGCCGTTCCGTCGTCGTAATTTATATTATTAAATGTTAAATCGTCCGGTTGTTGTGTTGTGGTGTCATTGTCTCCGCCCGCTACTTTTCCCGCTTGAATAACAATTGATTTCGAACCCTTATCAAGAGGAATAACACCAAAGCCAATATCTTCAAATTGAAGAAGTCGAAATTGTAATCCAACATAACATTGATACGCTCCGGAAGACGCTTGATATTCGTTGACAGTTGAATCCGCAACATCTAAAAAAGGGGTCATTAAGTTTCCGTTGCTATCTTGACGACAAACAACGGAGACCATTGTTTTAATAGAGATCGACAAATCGCCCGCCCCTTGATATGTTGGAATAATAATGTTTCCGTTGTCAAGGATATTCAACGAACCATCTAAATTGACGGATAAATTTCCCCCCGAAACGTCAAATTCTGGCGTGGTATAAGAATCTGTCCAAGTAAGATTTTGATACGTTTGAGTTGATGGATTTGCTAAAGCCCAAATCTTCGTATATATGTCCGGCGTGAAACCGGTCGCCGGATCAAGATAAGCGCCCCTCATTGCAGTATATCCCCATTTTCCATAAACAAGAGGGGGCATTCCTTGACCCGAATCCGATCCAGTTGGGGGCGCGGAAATTGGTGAATCTAAATGATTACAAGTGGTCATATATAACTTGCGAAAATATACACTATCGAAAAAAGTTGATGTCCAAGTGAATCCATTTGACTCAAAAATTTGTTCAAGAACTGTCCTTAATTGAATTGCGGGTTTTTGTTCTTGTAATAATAAACGATTTCCGGGCGCTACAATTTGGACAGAATTATCACCTTCTTGTTGGTCTTGGATATTATATGAAGTTGATGAATTATTTTCGTTTAAATAGTTTGTTGAATTCCATATCATAGGCATTGAAGCCGAAAAAATTGGATATATAATTTTTGAAGTATCTGCAACGGTGTCGTCAAAATCCGCTCCAAGAGTATTATTCCACGACGCTTGTATGTTAACCCCCGTTAATGTGTGATTGTATTTGGTAACGCCTTGAAAAGCGTTTGTAATCGTTTTTTGACCCATTGTTGAATATAGGTTCGCAACATTGCTCAAAATCATAACTTCAAAAAGTTTGCGATCTTGAAGAACGTTTTTCAAAACAAGGAAACCTTTGAATTGTTCCAAATCGTTAACATATAAAGAAACGGGATTGTTTTGTTCATTCCCGAAACCGGTTGCAATTGGTGATTGTGAAACGTGATTCCAGTTTTGGAAATACTTCTTGTTATTGTCAGTAAACGGAAGCATGAACGTTTGTGAAAAACTTGACTTTTTTTTCGAAATATCTTGAATATCCGAGAACTTAAAATTCAAAGATATATTTGGCGCGTCTTGTAAGTCTAAAGAATAAGAGACGTCATTCCGGGTTGCAAGTAATCGAATTTTTTGGTTCATTATATATTGACATTTTCGTTGTTAGAATACTGGATTTCGAAAGTATATTGAATTTCAATTTTCTTTTTTGCGCTTGTTTGTTTTTCAATTTCCGTATTTACAACAATTACTCTTTGCGTTGTTATATCTTTGCCCATAATCATAACCGATGGCGAATTGAATAAGTTTTCCAAAAAATCGCCTTCGGCTTCGGAGATAAATTGTGTGCTTAAAGTTGACTTTCGCTTTGTCTTTACTGAAAACACTTTTTCGCCCCCTTCCCAACTATTATAATAATACTTATTGTTTGTGTCCAAAGTATTCGACCCAAGTATTGATTGAAATTTGTTCCGCTCTGTTGATAATGTTTCGGTTTGTCCGCCATTGAAATTGTAGTAATCCCAACCCCCGACGCTATTAATCCACGCAAGACGAATGATTTTTTGTCCTTTGCAATTTGCTTGTGAATTTGCAAGCGACTTCGGATCAGCAACAAAATAATATGATTGCGATTTCCTTGTTACGCCCGTGTTATTTGAAGCCATATATATTTCATAGTATTTCCAACCGGTTGTATTTGCTCCATTTGGTTCACCGGAAAAGTTTGCTTCGGCAACAGAATTACGAATTGCGTCTCCATTGTAATTGTTTAAATTAAGCGTTCCAACGCCCGCATATAAAAGGTATTCCGGCGAAGCGTTGGCGGTGTCCGGGTCTTCACCGCCTTGCGTTGATGTGTTTGCTATCGCCCAAGTATATCCACCGATTTTCGTTCCTTCTTTGTCATAGTATTTAATAATCAGAAATTCGCCATCAGATAACCACCCCCCCGCCTTGTTTCCAAAAAAAATCGTGTGCGCGTCGTTATATGGATCAATGTAATTAATTCGACCTTCTAAAATCCCCGTTGTTCCGCCGGGAGCAAGATACTTATAACGTGTTTCTTTTGTGATGGAAACATCAGAAAAGACGGGGTCGCCCGAACTGGACGTTAAATAGTCCGCCAAATAATTTGTTGACATATTGTTGTTAAATAATGGAAAAGTTGCTTGACAATACCTTGTCCCAAATGTAACGACATCGGAAGCGGTTGATTGTTCGATTGCCGGTGATGTTGAAGAAGTTGCATATTCCCAGTTAATACTAACGTATACAAGTCGAACATTGCCGTCGTTTTGAGAATAAATATGGTCTGTATCGTTAACCCCTAAATTATGGATTGACTCGTCTTGTTCGGGCAAACCGCCCGTCGAACTTATATCTTGATAAGTATATTGCAAAACAGAATTGACAATTCCTCTAATATCAAACATTGAAACCGAATTTGTTGTTGTTGCAAAAGCGTTCGGGCGTTGTTTTAATACACAAAGCAAGTTGTCGTCGGATATACTGTTTTGATATACTCTGCATATAAATTTGACTTTGAAAAACGAAGATATATCGTCCGTTTGTTGAACGACAATCGGTAAAATTGGCGTGTGATTTGTTGGGATTAATGTGTCTTTTATGTTCCCCGTTCCTGTCCATGTCGTCGACGTGTCGGTTGGAACTTGAATTATCTGCATTGTCATACGATTTCGTCTTTAAAATTATTTATCAAGTCTTTTGTGTAAGCGTCCGCAAGGTCTTTCGCCATTGTTTTAAAATTACTTTTTAATGGTTTTGAAAAGAATCCTTTTCCCGCAAGCGAAGGATATTTTCCCCCCTGTCCAATTCCTTTTTGATATATACTGGTTGCAATAGCAAACTTCAAACTTTTCCTTGAAATAAAACGACCCGTTTTTTCATCTCTTGTTCCTTCAAGCCCTTTTCGAACAACCCATTTGTCAATTGCATTTGTTGGGATCATTTTAAAATCGCCACTAAATGCGGGTTGTTTTCTGAATCCAAAAAGCGCGTTTGCAAAACTATTGTTTAAAGTCTTCTTTTTTATTACACTATATTTTGTTAAGTTTCCGTCTTTGTCTTTTTTTTGTCCTTCGCCCGTTCCTTCAACCCCAGTATCAACAAACCCCGCGTATTTAGGCAATTGAAATACAACTTTCGGCTCTTTGTCAAAATTTCCTTTGACGCTTGCTTTTATTGAACCAACCAAACCGCTTGACCCTTTTAAATTTTTTTTAATGTCTTTGATTTGCTTTTTTGCAAAATCTTGTAATACTTGAATTGAATTTTCAAACGCCATAATTAAGTATTCATTGTTTGCGGAACATCGCAAAGATTATTTGTATTTTGACAAGTTATATTCAAAGTCCCCGCCCAACCCGACAAAAGGTTTGCAAAACGGCTTGTAAATGGTTCCAATGATGTCGGAAGTTCCAAATCAATTCGTTGATCGACCCAACTTTTCGCTTGAACGTTTTGTCTAAAATTAGAAATTACGTCGCGCATTATCCATAAAGTTTGATTATAAGTGTCGTTCAAACCTCTATAATTTGAAAAAATTTGTTGACTTTTTTTCATTTGTCTTCGTTGTCCTTTTTCACCCCCCCCCGTATGGTCTGCAATAATAACGTCAAAAGAATAAATTATCGTTTGCGTGTCAATAGTAACGGGATTCGGTGTGATATATAAAAGTGGAAATAATTCCAAATCCATTTTTTCAATATCGACTTCTTGCAAAGACCCCGAATCAAAACTTTTGATTAAATCGTGTTTGTCCGCAATAGTTTCAAACGTGTCGACTATTTGTCGAAACGTCATGTTTCTTGGTGTTGGATTATTGTTTTGCGCCATGTTGTTCTTTTTCTAAAATAAATTTATCTTGTTTATAAGACAAAAACGTTAATGCTTGATATAATTCGGTTTTCGTAACCGCGTCCAATTTTAATATATCACCCCCCGCCATGTCATAAATCAAAGAATACCAACCCCATTTGTTTGCATATCTTTTTTCTGTCGTAATTCTTCGTTCCTTTTTTGTTCCCTTGTTTTGTATTATGTCAACTTCACCAAACAATTGCGAGAATCTGTCAAAAGTTTCTTTTCTAAATGAAAAAAAAAATTGAGAATCCCCAAAGCATAACCCATCGGAAACCCCAACATTTTCCGCTCCTTTTCTTCGGTTGGATCGTATTCTTCAACACTATATCGCCCCCACCTGTCAACCTTGTCAGTTTGTTTTCTGTATAAAATGGACATAATTTTATGTAAATTTTTAATCGCGTCTTCGCAATATGTTTCCAAATCAACAAATTCACCGGTTGTCATTTTTGACATATTCGGCAAAACAGAATAAACATCGTTTTTAAAATCAACGTGTTTTGTTAACTTGACGTCTGTTGGTTCTTCTTTTGTCATTTTTATTAAAATTGCCCCTATTTTTTCAAGGTCTCCAATTGCAAATTGTTTTAATTGTTTTAATGGAACTTTACAAAACAAAGAAATTAAATCCATTGTTTTTGCTCGTTCGCTTTTTTTACTGTCCATTAATATCATAAATTTTTGATATTGTTGGATTGTGATGTCGTTCCAATTATTCGGAACGGTCAATTTAATTTGTTTCATTTTTTATAAATATAATTTTGTTGTTTTTGTTTAACTAATATAATACTTGCCCGAATACGAAACAAGCAACTTGTTTAAACATATATATCGAACCGCGTCAATTGTGTGATTGTAAGCGTCCAAAGGTTTGTTTGTGATTTCGTTGTTCTTGTCTTTTATCCATTTGTAATTCCTAAATTCTTTGATTGTGTTTTCGCTTCTTTTTGTAATATGAATTTTATATCTTTTCATAATGTCAATTCCAATACGAACAGAATCAACCCCCTTTTTTGCGCCCTTTATATTTATATTCCCCATTCGAAAGATTTCTTCAATTGATTTCGGTTCGCTTGAGTCTGCAAAAATTTCGATGTTTCTTGTAATTCCTAACAACTTGATCTTGTTTGCAATGTCTTGATTTGTCAAACCGCGTTCATAAATTAATTCGTCAATATATATATTAATGTCGTGTTTGTATAAAGCGACAAGCGTTGTCGGGTCTGCGGTAAAACCAAAGTCAAGACCGTAAGAAATTAAATTTGCATTTTCGGGAATGTCGTCAATTATAGAAAAAGAAGGAAAAATTGTTTCGGTCGATATACCACGCAACCCTTCACCAAAAACCCGCCATAAATTTATATCCGTTTGTTGTAATCGTTCAATTTCTTGAATTGTTGCTTCGTTCAAAAACGGGTTGTCTTTATAGGTTGAAATATGAAAATCAACATCGTCTCGGTCGGCGTCTATTATTTGAGTATAAAGCCAATGATATTCTTCGGACGGATTAAAGTCAATAATTATTTTATATTGAGTTCGAAGCGCCAGTTGTGTATACTCGTCCATTGAAAATTCATTGCACTCATTCAAAAATAAAACATCGCGTTTACGCCCTCGAACCCTAACGGGTTGATCCACGCTCAAAAATTCAAAAACATTGCCGTAAAGATTATATAAAGCGTTTGATTTGTTATGATTGCGTTCGTCATATAAGTTTTCTTTTTTAAGTATTTCAAAGAAATCCCGCATACTCGTTCCGCGCAAACTTGGGAATGTTTTTCTTGCAATTGTTATATATAAATTTTTCCCTTTGTTTTTATATGCAAACTCAATCAAAGCCAAAAGGATCGAATAAGTTTTTCCGCTCCTTGTTCCGCCTTGCAAAACACAAATTCGTTTTGTTGAATTTTTTATATCATAATATGGTTTCGCTTGTTTCATCATCGTCGTTGATCCAAGACGGGGGGCTTGCGCTAACGTTAACGTGTTGGTCGGGCAAACCTTCAATCCTGTCAAGAATTTCTTTAATTGCTTTTAATTTTTCGTTGTTATTTGAATCTTTATGGAATGCGATTTGTATTAACATTTTTGCAATCGGTGAACCAAAATCCCCAACGCCCCCCATATTTTCGTCTTGTGTTGATAACAATTCTTTTAATACTGTTGCAACGTTTCGTCGTCCTTTTGGTCGTCCGTTCTTTTCCGGTTGATTTGTTGAACTAAATTGTGTTGTTTTATTTGGAAATTTATTCATTGATTCCGTTTTTATACCGTTATATTTTTATTGTAACCATTAAGTCTTTTTCTGTTAATTCTTTATATATTTCTTTTGCTTTTGCAAGGTCTTCTTCAATTACTTTTATTATATAATAATTTTGTTTGTCTTCTTCTTTTATATCTATTTTATCTATATTAAAACCAAAGTCAACATCTTTGAACCCCCAGTCTTTTAATTCGTTTATTTCAAACTCGTTTGCAAGAATATCCATATTCCAAGAACCCCCGCTTTTATTTAATCGGATATTAAGTTCTTTTTCTTCTTCTTGTGATAGGTCTAAAACGACGCAATCAATTTCCGTATGTTTTAATTCTTTACAAACTTGAAGTCGTTGATGTCCGCCAATAACTGTCATATTGTTTTTGTTGATAATTATGGGGTCGACAATTCCAAATTTAACAATGGAATCTTTTAAATCATTATATTGTTTTTTTGTTATTTGTCGCGGGTTGTATGTTGCGGGTCGTAATTTAAATATATTTATTTTTTCAATTTTCATAATTCTTTAATTTTTTTTTCAAGTCGATCATTGCGTATACTTGAGAACAAACAAGTTCCAAGTGTTTAATTCTTGCATAACAATTGAACAAATCGTCATGTTCGCATTTGTCATGACAATCACGACAAACGGCAATTATGTTTTCGATATAATCTTTTTCTTTTTTCTTGCCGAATTTAGATTGTTTTGTCAAGTGATGTATGTCGCAAGATTTCGATCCACAAAGTTCACAGGGAATGAAATCGTCAATTCCGTAATAAAAAAAATCAAGATATACTTTAGTGTGTTTTTTCATATTCCTTTTTTCTAATAAACAAGTCGTCCTTAACGGTTTTTAATATGAATTTTCCTTTACAAAAAAAGCATTCCCCTTTTTGTATTAAAGACATTCGAACGCAATGTAAACAAAACCGAAACATTTGATTATTTTTTTTCATTCTTCGCAACTTTTTTCATAAACGCGTCTTAAATTTTCCAACGTTTTTATATTACATTTTCCACAATTTGACCATTGCGCTTCACTATTGAAAACCGCCTTATATAAAACGTTCAAATACTTTTTTTCATTTGGACTAATATGTTTTTTTTTGTGAATTTCGGGAATTAAAGATTCATAAACTTTTTTTTCGTCTGTTGTAAAGGGGCGAATGTTTTTAAAATTTGGGAATAATTTATTTAATTTTTCGCGACGTTCATCACAACCGCAATCGTCTCCAAAGATTTTTTCGACTAATGTTGAAATCCCCGTTTTGTCGGCAATTTTTTTAATATCGTCGCCCAGTCCTTTGCTTTTTAATACCATAAAGCAACACTTATTAATATGAAAAAGGTCAAAACTGTTATGATAACAATTGTGTTCGCAATAATATCTTCTTTATTCTTCATTAAATATCTTTTTTACTTTAATAATTGACTTGTATAATGTATTTCTATTGATCCCCGTTTCTTTTTCCATTTGGTCTAATGAGAATTTTTTCCCCATCATGTGATAAATACGAAAAATCTCGGAATCAAACCAATGAATTTCTTTTAATCTTTTATTAATTCTTTCAATGTCTTTTTCTAATTGCTTTTTTTGTTTAATTCCGTCTTCTTCAATTATTCGATGAATTCGTCCGGGTGAATTGTTAATATATTGGTCATTCCAACAACCAAGAACAAAGTTTTCGTTTTTGTCTTCATAATATTTTCTATATTTTTTATAAAAAGGGGACGTTTTCGAATGATATTGGTTGACCATAATTCTTGCAATCCAAAAAACAAGTTCGTTTTTATTAATTAGTTTTTCAATTTTTTCTTTGTCGCTATCGTAAAGCGCAACAATCGTATCGTGCAAGAGATCGTCGGTGTCATATTTCTTGCAACTTGTAATCTTTTCCGCAATCTGTTTTAACTTCTTGTAGTTTTTTGCTAAATATATGTTCAATTTTAAAGACATTGTAAATTGTTGGTGTTCCTATATTTAACAAACAACCATATTCCGATTTTGATAATTTCGAAATCTCAATTTCAACAACGTTAAATATAAAATTTAATTTTTTATATATATATTTTTTTATTGTTTTATCTTGTTTTAAGTCCCTTAATATATAATTTTTTTCTTTTAATTGTTTTCCGTCTTCATATATTATTGTAAACAACCAATTGTTAGTATCTGAAAAATTAAAGTGTAAACGCTCGCTTCTTGTATTGAAAAAATTCGGTGTTTTCATAATTTATTGTTCATATAATTATTTAAAGTTTCAATACATTCTTCAAGTCCTTTGCAAACGCAAGCGTAATAATTTCTTTTGTTTAATTCTTTAATCCATTTTTTTTGATATATCGTCGGACGCCCCGTTTTTGTTTTTAATTCAATAAAAAGTCCGTTATATTTAACCGGTTCAAAGATTAAGACGTCGGGGATTCCTTTTGAATAACCGCTTAATTTTTGCTTTATGCGTTGCGAATAATGTTTTTGATACTGTCCGCCCATTGTTGCCGAAAATAAAAGATTCGGATATTGCAAATTAATATATTTAACAAATGATTTTTGGATATTATATTCTTTCATATTAAAATAATAATTTTACAACAATAAAATTTTAGTGTCTCCAGTATAATTTTTTTTTATATATAAACTACACGCGGGAAAACCGAAAGGAAATCCGCATTGACTTGCTCCAACGATGTGTATTGAATATATATTTCCATAATTAAATATCATTTTTAATCTTTTTAAACTGCTGAACGCTTTGCTCATAGGAATCAAAAAAACTATATTATCAGATAAAATTTGCGAATGTTTCAAAAATTCTTCAAAAATAGAATACGGGGGGTTTGTAATGATCCAGTCAACTTTTTTGTTATATTTAAAAAAATCTTTGTTTTCATCAATTTCGCAAAAATCTTTAATACAATTTTTTGGAAAATTATTATAAAACGCCCCCATTCCTTTGCATGGGTCTAAAACAACCCCTTTTATTTTATATAAATTTATAATTTTTTTCGCCATTTTTTCGGGGGTCATAACCTTGTCATGAGTTCCATTTTTAACAAAACTTTTTCCGAAATCTTTAGTTAACATATTATCGTTGTTTTTTTTTATTCCATACCATTCCCGCATTTGGCGAATAAACGCTTGTCCAACCAAGTGATTTCAAATGCAAATAATACTCGGATCTTTTGTTTTCGTCTTGTAATTTGCGACTAAATTCTTTGTCCCAAAAATCGGGGAATTTATCTTTGTTGTTTTTACTGAAATTATTTGAACACCATCGTTGAAGTCGTCTTTTTAAATTCCATGTTTTTTCAAGTTGAAAACGTTGCTTTGTTCCGGACTTGTTTAATTCCGACCAATAAAGAAAAAATTCTTCTTTATCTTCTTTTTCAAAACCTTCTTGCGAGTGAACCGAATTGTTAAATTCGGCAATATCCTTTTTTATTTTATCTTCTTTTATTTTCTTTTCTTTTATTTGCTCTAATTTACTTTTATTTACTTTAATAGCATTAAGAGGGCTTTGCGAGGGCTTTGCAATTGCATTGTCCCAACGCTTTTTTGCGTTGTTTGACGCTTTTAAACTTCGTTCGTTTATGTCTTCAATTGTTTTCATAAGTCTTTTCGAATAAAAGCAACCGTCTTCAATAACAAACAGATCAAAATCTTCAATTACTTTTTTTAATATATCAACGTCGCATTGCAAACCGTATGCAAGCGTTTCATAATCTTCAAGACAAAGTTTGTTTTCTTCGGAGAACAACACCTCTAAAACCGCCCAAAAAACGCCATATCCGGCATATCCGAGCGTTGAACGTAATCGAATGATTCGAATGTCCATTCGTGATCCGCTATCGTGCGGAAAATAAGTTTGTTTCATAATTCTATTTTTTAAGAAGAACCCCCGCGCAACAATCGTAAAAATAGAATAAAACGGGCGTTGTTGCGCAAGGATTCAAAATTTAAACCAAATATAATTTAAAAAGGCGGGTTGCCCGATTGACCCGCTTTGTTGTAATCTACGAACGGCAAGTCTTTTGAATTATGATCGACGTTTTTTGTCAAAACCCATTGTTCAAAACGTTCGGCTTGTTTAAGAATTTCTTCTTCGGAAAATGATTGTTTTGCGATGTGAAAATCGACCGCCCTATTAAGACAAGATTGTCTTATTATATAGCGTTGAACATCGTCTTTTTTAGCATAAGAATAAGACGATCCGCCAGTTCCCCCGCCTTCTTCAATTATTTTCAACGTTCCCTTGTCGCTTAATGTATAATTAATTTCTTGACCTACTTCAACAAAAGGGTTGTCGCTTTTTTTATACATATTCCCAATGTCCCCGTTGTCGATTTCGACTTCGAACTTGAATAAATCTTTCCAAGTTCCGTCCCCATTAATTGCTTTGATTTTACCTGTTTTCATAATAGTTTTTATATAAGTTTGATTAATAAATTTAATTCTAAAAATTGACATATCCTGTCCAATTCAACCACGCGCATTGAAAAAGGTGTTTCAATATATTTTCGAATTGTTGGATAAGATATATTTAATTGCTCGGATAATTGCACTTTGCTTATGTTTTTTGTTAACATCGCAATCTTGATATCATGAGACAATTTGTTGTTAAAAGTTTCGATTCTCATAAGTTTTTAATATAAGTTAACGCCTTCTTTTTAATATAATTAAGATCAAGCCATTCCAACAGTTCGAAAGCGTTTAAAACTATTGTAAAATCATGACCTTGTTCGTCTTTTCCAGTCAAATGAACCTCGTTTTCAAAACATGAAAACGTGTTAATATCATGTAAATTTTTAATAATAGGGAATTCCATATTCTTGCTCATAAAGATCGTTTTCAATTTGGCGCATATCGTTTGCCGTTATTAATTTCGGTTTGCTATCTGCGTCGATAATCGGTTTTCCTTTATATAATTTTATATTTAAATTATCTATAAAGTCGCCACGCTCCGCTTTGTTTATTACTTCGCTCCAGTTGTTGAAATTTCGCATATTATCAAATAAAACAGTTCGATAACTTTTTATTTTTACACGGTCTTTAAAAAAAACGTATAACATTTTTCCCCCGTGATTTGAATTGTAAGTTTTACTTAACTTAACAAATTCCAAGCATAAAATTTCTTTCATAATTAATCGTTATAAAATGTTTCGCTTTCATATAGTTTCCAACAACTATCTGAACAACACAATCCGTCGACTTCGTGGTCGACTTCAACGTCTCCGCAACCTTGACAAAGGTCGGGAGCGTAATCGCAATGTTCTTTGCATTCTGAACACAACATATAATCAGAAATTACAGGGCGACCACAACAATCGCTTTCACCGTCTTGACTGGGTGTGTGTTTTGTTATTTTTTCGTTTAAATAATTATTGAATTCATTAAACGCTTCTTTCATATTTTCAAATTCTTCCATTTTAGTATAATTTATGTTCGGTTATTAATTCAGTTTTATCCATTATTTTAACCAAATCTTCAAATTCGAGAATTGGAATTCTTGTTTCTTTTAACCAAAATTGATTGTCTTTGACTTCGTGTTCATTGTTCGATCCGTTTAAGCGATCAAGCCAAAAGACTTCTTTTTCTTTTAACGAATCGATATATGAAGTGATTGCGACTCTGTTGACCGCGTATTGATCCAACTACATTTTAACGGTCTTTGTTTGAATAGGTGTTTTTAATTCTGTTGACATAATTTCTATTTTTTTAAAATAGGGGGAATTTCACCCCCCTGTTATTTATTTATTTTAGTTATAAATTTCTGGCTCAATTTGTTTTCTTAATGATTCAATTGTGTCCGATTTTTCAACACTTTTTATCAATAAATGGATTCTTTCTGTTCGGTTTTTTTCTTCCATTTCTTCTTTTTCTTTTAGTGATTTTTCGTATATATTAACCATTGAATAAAATGAATTTTTCTGACATTTATATCTTTCTTTCCATTCTTTTAATTCCTTTTCAACTTTCCACAAATCTTTTTCTTTTCCTTGCACAACATTAAGCATTTTTTCTGTTTCGTTTTTTGAATGTTCTAATTGCATTTTTAAAACTCTGTTTTCTCTTTCAATTGATTCCATTTTTTCAGAGATTTCAGTTATTGTTAAGTTTTTCAGATTTTCCAT
>TARA_R110002020_G_scaffold45606_7_pt1 | contig 27979 bp, 47 predicted proteins | sample TARA_R110002020 | Tara Oceans TARA_R110002020 (sample SAMEA4396489) | marine metagenome | biome: Westerlies Biome; feature: [MES] marine water layer (ENVO:01000295) within the mesopelagic zone...; material: water (ENVO:00002006), including particulate matter (ENVO:01000060) such...
ATCCATTTTAATGTCAAGCCCTATAGATTTTTTAGAAACTTCTTTTACTCCTGCTGTTGCAGATAAAACATCTGTGCATCACAATATAGATAATATTATAATGGATTCCGAAATTGATTCATTTTATAAAAATCCTAAAGAATCATCCTATGGCAAACCATATACATATAAAGCTAATCTTGGAGACTTGCCATATACTGAATCTACACCATTGAATATGGAGCATTACGCTGATATAATTGAAAAAACAAATTTATCTAAATCATTAAGCCCGGTTATAGAAAAATATTTACCCGGTCATGGTGAAAGTATAGAAAAAGATATTGTCAACAAACTTAGAAAAGGCGATGCACCGGGTGGATTAGTTGCTTATTATGAACCATATCGTCAGGCAAAAGACATAGGTGGTCATTACACAAGTAGTAAAAATACTACATCTCCTGATACAATTAGGATTTTTGCTGATGCTTATAAACGTGGCTTATCTACAGATGTGAGAAACTTGGCTTCATTTAGATTTACTCCACCATTGACTGGCGTTCACCCTAAATATGGTGAATGGACTATAGACACTAAAGCTAGTGCTAGATATGGAACTACACTTCATGAACCTATTCATGGTATAAAATTTCCTAGAAAAGTGGCTGGTATGAACCAGATGTGGCACACGCATAAGGAAGAGGGATTTTCCCAAGCGGATTTCAGAAATTATGTTAAAGAAATGGCTGAAAATTTTAAAAGTAAATATGGAGGCGAAATATTAAGACGCCAATTAAATAGATTATTAAAGGGGAAACCTAAACATAAAGAATCAGTTATGGTTCAGGATGTATTTAATGATTTGTTTCCTGATGAGGTTATCCATGAGAAGCTCAGATAGATTTTAAGGGGTCTAATCTCCTGAATACGGAGGTTTTTTACTTTCTTTGATACCAACCCTGTCTAAGCAACTTTTACATACTTTACGTTGTTTTCCATACTTCACTACATTGCTAGTATATAGTATATGAGTCTTTGTTCTTTGAGAGCCTGTACTACTTAACATAAACTCCCATCCTCTGCTACATTTGGGGCATACATAAACTCTTTTATCTGTTATTACTCCATCATTTTTACAGTACTCAGTATGTCTTTTAGGAGATTGCCCATTATTTTGTATACCTAACATTATATGAGCTAATACTGAACCATCATCTTCAAAAAAATTTGACATATTATTGTGCGTCCTTTCTGTAAGCATAGTTGTGAGGACTTTTAACATACTTACGTTTCTTTCTTTTTGTGTAGTACCTAAAGGGTTTGTATTTCTCGCCTATTATCTCCCCGTTAAATACCTTTATAACTTTATCGGTTAACTTGTTACCAGCTTTATAACCAATAGATACATCATTACTATACTGAGAGCATCCTTTAGTCATTACATCGTCTGGTATTTGTTTAGGGGCACTTTTCTGAGATAGTTTAAACCAATAGCATAAACCTTTGTTCTCATAGTAGCACCCCCAACAACTTTTATTCATTAGAATGGCACATCGTCACTATCTGCTGTAACTTTACCATTAGGTGCATTTTCACCTTTTTCTTTTGGTTCAGATACATTGATACTTAAATAGTCCTTTCCGTTCTTAGAAGTATTAGACCAAGCTGCTAGCCTCCACTCCTCTCCTTCTACATTAACATTACCTAAGAAGTCAGGTTTATTATCGCCATCTTCCTTGTATGAATTGGGAAACAAAGCTCCCTTGTTTGTGTTATCGTATTCAGGCATTAGAATAACTCCTCTTGTTTTAACCTGTTCTGTATTATCTTCCAATATTCAAGATTTAATTCACATCCTGTATATCTTCTGCTTAATTGCTTAGCAGCCTTAGCTACTGTACCCGAACCCATGAATGGGTCTAATACAAGTCCACCTTCAGGACTACCAGCTTTTATGCATGGTGTTATAAGTTCCATAGGAAATGTAGCACAATGTGCTTCAGGGTAACTAGCAACTTTAACATTCCATACATCTCTTTTGTTTCTCTTGGCGTACTCTGTGCCAACAGTTGATTCCATGACACTTTCATGGTCGTAATAATATTTTTGATTCTTAGCGAATAGAAAGATATATTCATGTGACATAGTAGGTCTATCAGTACATGACTCAGGCATAGGATTTAACTTTGCCCATATTATATCACTTCTTAGTATCCATCCTCTTTTTTGTAGCTCAAATGCAAGACGCCAAGGAACTCCTATCAGGTCTTTTTCTGTGAGACCATCTATCTTCTTGTTCTTATATCCAAGTCCTTTAGCTCCAGAGAATCCACGTCTACCATCAGAGTTTATCTCTCCACCTCTAGCGTAACAATCTCCTATGTTCAACCAGAATGTTCCATCATCTCTAGTCACTCTATAAACCTCATCAAATACACTACATAATTGCTCTATGTATTCTTCTAAAGAATCCTCAAGACCTATCTGATTAGCCTCTCCATAATCACGTAGATTATAGTATGGTGGTGATGTAATTGTAGTATTAACAATAGCATCAGGAAAGTTTTTAAGTACCTCTCTACTATCTCCAATAAATATATGATTGTCTATTTCCATGAATAGCCTACCAAATGTTTTACTGGTATGAGAAGTATCTCTGATGCATTGTCATCGCCTCCATCAACTTTCTTAATTAAGTTTGTTGTTCTTATCAATTCCTTTATTCTTTCCTTTAGTTCTTTGACTCTCATCATTACTACAAATTTTATATCACCTTCCAATGTAAACAAGTGACACCACCACTTAGCTTCAGTAATACTAATACCAGATGGTTTACCTCTACAAGCAACTTCTATAACCATATTGCCTGTGTTTACCCAGATATCACGTTCTGTTTTTACTTCTATTGAGCCTTCACCCTCAAATATATTGCGTATCTTGTCCTCATGAATAAGACCAAAGTCTAAATCAATATCAAAATTTCCCATTATCTTTCCTTTTTAGATAAGAGAGCCATCGTTCGCGACGCGGGGAGGAAAGGAGGCATAACCCCACACGATGGCCCTGCTATACTATATTAAACTTTTAAAGCTGCTATTAGTATTAAGTAACGTTCCAGAGGAATAGAAATATAAGGCTCCATTCTATCAGCCCTAAACACAACTCCACTCTCTTCTTTTTCTGGTAAGACCCATGAGGGAACAACCTTTCTCCTTTTGCACCCATAATAAAGTCCATCAATTTCGACATCACCTTTCTCATGTTGAGCTCCACCTCTGTCTCTATTGTACGCTTCCAGTTCTAGTTCTTTTGCCATTCTTACTGTCTGTCTTTGTAGCTCCGCTCCCCTTTGTCTGTTTCTCCGACCTCTCTTCTGTGCTTTTGTTGACATTTTCTTTTTCATGGTCTACATCCTTTTCGAGATAGTTTACAAAATCATCTACCTCTCCTTTATGCTCAAGATATTTCTCAAGCAGATTCATATTGGTTCTAACAAATGGTGTTAGTACTTCATTAACATAACTCTTTAATGTTACCACCTCTTTTACAACTACTCCAATATCTCTTTTGAGCTCCCTTGTAGTGGGCCTCTTTTGTTTTCTCTTTGACATTAATCACATTCCTCGCATTGTATATTAAATACTTCTTCCTCATTAGGAATCTCAACCTTTTTTGGTATTTGCATACCATTTTTCTTGATTTTTTCAAGGTCATCTCGTAGATTTTTTACGTGAGCTATTTTTGGTATTCCATCTACATTGCAACAACTATTTTGCATCCACTCTAATGCGTTTTGTATCATTGACATTTCTTCTTCAGATAGCCATACACCATATCTGTTTGTTTTAACTTCCATTACTTATTCCTTTTTTCAATCTCTTCATCTCAATCATTGCATCTTCAGGTCTATTAAGTATCTTACACCTATCTCCAACAACTCCGAGTACCTGACTGCCTGTTTTTCCATATCTGTTCTTACCTAATACTACTTCAATACCATGCTCTCCTACTTGAGAGTTCTGATAATTATATCTCCAATCATAATACATGAACAGTATCATCTCTGCGTCCTGTTCAATAGAACCAGAATCACGTAAATCACGTAGTATAGGGCGTTTATTAGACCTATCCTCACAAGCACGATTCAACTGAGATACCAACAAAGCAGACAAACCATATGTCTTAGCTGCTCTTTTATATTGCTTCATAATATTATCAATTCTTAGTCTGTTGTCCTCAACTCCAATAACATCAATGAGACCTATATAATCATCTACTACAACATCCGGTCTATTCTTTCTAATCTCTCTCATAGCTCTATCTATATCAAATACATCGTCATACATAATAAGATTTTTATATCTAGTAGTTATTGTATTCTTAGCTTGTTCTAGGTCTGCTTTGTCTATATCGCTAAAATTACCCATTCTCATTGTATGATATGATAAGTATTTACTTTCTATAATCATAAGCTTCTTCATCATTTCAACATTAGACATCTCACGATTAAATACAAGTACCTTCATACCTCTATTCAATAAGTTGCTAACGATGTTGATTGTCATCGTTGACTTGAAGTGTCCGGGTCTACCAGCTACAACAGTAATTTCTCCCTTTGTCATTCCTCCTGTTAAATCATCAAGTGGTTTAAATCCAAAAGGTACTATATTATCTGTTACTGTCATATGTTTTACTGTTTCTGTCAGTAAGGTGTCAAGACTAAAATCTTCGCGTATTCTAAGGTTTAATATGTCTTCTATCTCTCTGTTTAGTCTCTGTAGAGCTTGATATGCACCATCTCCATCTAAGTCCATGACCTTCTCTATCTTCTTTGACTTTCTTATTACCTTTCTCAATAACCATTTCTCATATACTAGCTTTGCATAATGCTCAGCATTAGCAGTAGTGACAACTTCGTCTATGAGTCCTGTAAGATAGAATCCCGGTGACTCTAAATCTATATTCTTTGGCATCTGAGTTTTTACAGTAATAGGGTCTATTACAGATGCTCCTTCTCTATGTAGTGTTAATATACACTTCCATATCTCTTGATGACCCGTATTATAAAATACCTGTTCTTCTGGTATATACTGAGCTATCTGGTCAATAACAGAGTTATCAACCATAGCTTGACCCAGTATTACCCTTTCAGCTTCTATGCTATGTGGGTATGTTTTATTCATCTTTCATCATCTTTTCTGTTGGTATAAAAACATACTCTTCGCCATGCAAATCAAACACTATCATCTTATCCCTATATTTCTTTGGCATATATTTTACAAAATCTATTTCAGGCATTAATGACAGAGATACAGCTTCACTTAACCTCATGATTCGATTGCTTGTTTCCAGTAGTTTATATACATTATCATAATAGTAACTAATGAACAACATTAGAGTCATCTATAACTTTAACTAACTTAGCAAGTGGTTCGTTATGATATCCTCTAGAGTCGCTCCATTCCTCCTTGTACACATTAATTAGAACATTCTTTCCTGCAACCATGTCCTCAGATATTGAGGGGAGGAAGTGTCTAATATTACCATCAACCTCACTTTTAGACAAGCTAATTCCTAGTTTATCTAAGAACTTTTTGTAGTATATGTTCCTCTTTCTTACGTCCTGAGTTCTGTATCTCCATTGACCAGCGTCTCGTATTAAACGATTGCTAAATGTCGGAGAGTCATCAGATATTTTATACTTCAACCAATACATATCACATTGATGACCTTTCTTGGTTGTCGTGTTTATTTTTCTATCTAGACCTATGATTCTCGCTTCGTATGTACCGGGTTCTACAGGGCCTTCTTTTTTTGGCTCATCATAATAGACATCATCAGATTCAACATCCTTCATGATGTCATCTATATCTGCCATTAAGATTTATCCTTGTATGAAGACTCCATCTCCTTAATTCTATTTAATATTGCTTTGACATTAAGCGAGTTTACCTTGTCTATATTTGACATAACTGTCTTCTTATCTTCTTCGTTCAATCCATCAGCAGCTTTTGATATCAGAGATTTATAATCAACGTCTGGTTGTTTATGTGTTCTTTTCAGTTGGTTAACGTACTTATTATCATCGAACTTGCCCATAAATACATCAGCATTGAATCCAAGTTTACTCAGACCTTTAGTCAGAGCATCAGTAGCTACCTTTTTATAAAAGTCATCATCTACTCTACCGCTAGTGTGGTATTTGATTGATGAGTGTATAGGTATATAGTATTCTTTATCTTTAACCACGTACCATAGAGTAGCTTCATATACAGCTAGTCCTACATCTTCCCATTTTTGGATATGTTCTGCTTTTACACCCCAGCCCTTACCCATTGGGCCAAATGTTTCAGTAGCTCTCATTAATTGGTATTGAGCACCAATTGCTGTGAATCCACCTCTTTGATTTACTTTCTTTGTGTAAGTTGGGTCTGTTGTTTCAACAGATTCCCAAATTTCCATGTTATTCGTCTTTGCCATTAACGACTCCTTTTTGATTTATTCTATCTATTAATTCCCTGATTGCCATCAGGAATACACATACAAATAATAATTCTTGTATCACTCAGTAAACGGCTGATAGTCCATAAGTTGATTATATACAAAGTCGCGATAATCGTCCATCAATTCATCCATCTCTTCTTGCAACATATCTCTTCCCTTGTATGTAGCTGACTCTATAAACGCATCGCTATAGTCAGGGTAGTCTCCATTATCTACGCCTGAGAACTCTATATCATTAACTTGAGAGAGGTCAATCATTCCTCTATCTCATCTATGACATGGTTAAGTAAGCTGTTTGCTTCATCTAGTTGTTTAGTAATATAATCCAACCTTAGATTAATATACCATCTCATTAAATAATGATATGCTAGTAATAGAACAGCTAGATATACTACTATGAATACATCGAAGCCATTCTCTGATAGTGATTGTAACCAATGTATCATGCTTTAGACTCCTCTATTTTTCTTTTTATCCATTCTGTAGATATGCTTGCCATCGTAGCTATCATGAGCACACCTACACTTATTAAACATAATGATATTGAGAATATGAATAGATTAGCTATCCATTCTGATATTGTTAATATTACCATATACATCTTATCTCCTTTTTAAAGCTTAGGGAATTGACGAAGACGTTAATTCGTTGTCTGCAAGAAAAAAGGAAAAAAACAGAGCAATCAATTCCCAAAATCATACTGTTAATCATGGTAGTCCACACCATTTTAGCTCAACCAAGACATCACCCAATTTTTACGATGTCTGACTTTTTTAATTAACAGCATTTAAACCTCCACCACATACATCATAGAACTGACAGTATTTTTCGTTACATTCCCACTTATATACTGGAGCTATACCTAACTCTACCTCTGGTACAGTTTCGTTCGCCACGAGCAAATTAACCCTACCCCAGTAGTGTTGTGCTTCATCAATGTATTCTTCAGATACATCAATCTCTCTCATCATACTTGTATTCTTGTTGTAGTAGCATAATTTCATTTTGACACTATCTAAATTATAGTGTCGTTTAGCCCATAATCCGTATGTAGCTAATTGTAGTTGATAATTCATTGATGGCTCTCCATTTGAGAACCTTCCAAACAGACCTTTCCACTTCCATTCGTTGCAGGTCTTTATATCATATAGTACGTGATTGTTACCTTCTGTGTCTAGTAAAGCTAGGTCAATGTATCCACGTACATTTAAATCTTCTAAATAAATTTCTTTTTCTATAAGTAGTGGCAACCCATTTTCCTGAGCATACCAAGTAAGAGCACTCTGTATATCTTCATGAACAAGATTACCAAGCCGGAAGATACGCTGTGTGTTTTCATTCACAGGCGTACCCTCCACTTGTTCAACAGATGAATAAAAATGCTTCCTAGCACATAATCCAGCCGAACTACTGTGAAACCATGACTTATCACGATATCTTACAGCAGTATGATGGTCGTTTTTATGCTCTAGGTATAGGCTGTAAATCTCTTTTAAGTTCCTTTCCTGCATTATTCCTCATTTCTGTTTCTTTTTCTTCTAGAAACTGTTCAATTAGAGTTGCCAGTTGGTCTTGACAAGCTATGTTACGATAAAGACAATATAGCTTGAATCTTTTCCAGATTGACTCTGGACATCTAAATGAGCATTGTTTGATAAATTCCATATTTCTTAACCTTTCCATGACTAATATTAGTATTATTACTTGTTAATAACAAGTGTTTTCAAAAAAACAAGTTTTTTTATTTATGTATTTATATATTTATAATATATATATATATTAGCTATAGCTATATGATATATTTATTAACATAATAAGTAAAATAAAAAAAAATAATAATAATATATTATTTATAGCTAAGTATTCTTGTAATTCCATCAGTTGAGCCAGTCATTTTCTTTCTGTAGTCAAGTACATTTTGCTTAAATGTCTTTTCTTTGTCCATTATTTCATCAATTTCATCAGCGTGTTCATAATCTTCTGAATCATATCCATATTTATCAGAACAAGCTTGACAATAAGCACTACTACCAATGATTACTCCACCGTTAATAGCATCACCATTTTCAGGGTAAGGGCCGTTGCATCCATCACAACAGACTTCTTCACCTGCATTTATTGTGTGTATGACTCCAAATTCTAGCAAGGAGTCCTCTATGTTTCCCATTTATTTGTTTCCTTTATTTATAGTTAAAAAAAATCTTTTGCAAAGGGCAGAGAGCATAGGGGAAAATAATAAATACCTATGCTCCCTGTTTTCCTAACAGCTATTGCTGTTATTATGCCTCACCCTTAGATGTTTTATCCCAATCTAACCGACTCAAGGCTTTTGCGGTCTCATCATCAATTTGACATTCAGGATACATAGCCTCTACTGCCGCTCCCCAGTTGCGGTCATGAGATGAGTCATGTGCATTGGTCTCAATTTGCGGATGTTCATCATCAAACCTACGCAACATTTGACCTACCTGTATATCAACAAGACGAGCTAAAACTTTTTGCTTGTCCTTTCCTAGTCTTTTGTGAACTCCAACACTAATGCCCATCTCTCTTTTATCATTTTTATTAGGATTGAACTCTACTGATATTGACATATCATCAGGTCTAACCTGAGCTATTTCACTACATTCCTGCATTATCTTAACTATATCATTCATAAGATACATTTTAATAGCCATCTGTCTGTAGTCAACACCATCTTCTATGATACCCGGTCTTTTGCTAAAGTATTTAGCTAATAAATTTAGCCTTCTAACTCTTGGTATATTTTGATGTATCTCGAACATATCTAGTGATAACTTCAATGCTATGTCTTTGACTTGCCTTGGAGTTGAACCATCTTGCTCTTTTGGTGTTCTCCAAAGCACATCACCTTTTTTTACAAGATATTTAATCTTGCTTTTTTTACTCATATTGAGCTCCTTTTGTTTATTATTTAAGTTTTTTACACGCCTCCATGAATTTTTTTACATTTGTAACTCTTGGCATTATTTTAAAATTTCTACTCTTATGTGGCTGACCACGTAAGCAATCTTTTATATAACCTTCATTATCAGAGTGGAAATAATATATTGTATTATCGAATGAAGCATTTGCCATAACATGAAAACCATCCATGTCGCCAAAAAATATTATTACTCTATTCTTAAAACCTGATAGTCTATGTATGTTATTAGCAACATCATCCATTGTTAAAAAATCTACAAATCTTTTATCTTTAGAGCTGTACTTGTGTACAAGCCTAGCATTGGGAGCATCATATAATTCTACATCACCAAATTGACAAACTTGACTAGCTATATTACTATAAAACTTAGCCTGTTTCTCACATGATGGACTACTGTCAAGCATAATCACGATATTCTGTTTCTCTCTTGAGTTACGACAACTATAAATTGATTCTTTATTAAACTGTCGCAATACTAATCTATCACAATCCCAAAAATCATCACCATCTGTAGTAGCTCCTACATGGTCTTCTGCTAACTTACTTATAACTCTTGATAACTCTACAGCTAACCTTCTGTTCTTTACTCCGTTAAGTGTTAACTTTCCAGAAGCAGCAGGATTTTTATTGATTCTACTATAATCTAACGAAACTTCAAAATCTTCTAGCCGTTCTTTTTGCTTGTCTGTCATGACTTTTTTCATGTCGTTATATTCATTGCTAGAATAACCTTTTGTAGTATACAATGGATTCTTTTTTATCTTGTTGTTACTTATACTTTTATCAAATTTTTCGGTGAGCTTATTAACTTGGTCACGTAGCTTGCCCAATCCGAGGGGCTTTGGGCCCCCCGAATTGCTCGCTGTGATATTATCCATACTGGGTTTTACAAACTTGTCGATGTTATATTGCTGTGCATCTTTAGATGTAAGTTTACCCGGTTCAACTGTTGTATTTTTGGCATCATCTACAATAGGAGCATTTATAGTTATATTGTCCTCCTTTGGTTTGTCTATGCTACCAAAATTACGCCAGTTTCTATTGATTAGGTCTGTGTGCTTTTTCAAGAGCTTTCATCCTGTTTATCTTTGATTTCATATCAAGCGAAAAACTGTCGTAATCGTGGTTGCTACTGTTCAAGAACGAACAAAACATTACATAGTCATAAACTATATAAGCATATATTCCGTTCTTATGTAGAACATTAACATTACCAGTCCAAATACGCCAGCCGGTCTTTTCCAGCTTTTCTCTAACTGTACCATCGTGCTGAAAACATTTGTACAAAGGTATATGAGGTATCCAATTACTAATAACAGTCATAACCTTAGGCGTCACATATCCATCAATATTCATCTTCATCATGCCATGATTATTATCATTAATTTTAGTTACTATAAAATCAATATTCTTAGCAACTATAACGAAACCGTCTTGCATTGATTTTACCTTGTAGTCTTTACAAGCACCACTTAACAACTCGTCAATAAATGGTATGTCCATCATCTCACATCTCTCACGCTTACTATAGGGTGAATGTAATATCAAACCCCTACAGTATCCGTCATGTTCGCTCATGGATTTCAATACGCTATTACCAACAGTTGTTATACCTTCTACTATTGTTCTATACAAATCAACAACTGCTATACATGATGGTGTGGTGTGATGTGAAAGCAATTCAAGACTTCTTTCATCAACTTTGTCAATGGAATCAATCATAGCTACATTCTCACGTCTGTTAAGCCTGAATAGATTGTGCAATGGTCTATCTGTAGGGCTGATTATTTCTAATCCATGCTCCTCAGTATATCTCATGTCAATCTTATTTCCAGAGCCAACTCTTAAACGAGCTATAACTTCGTTCACATCTCTTTTGTGTACGTTCCACTTGCCACGTAACATTCTGTTTACTTCTTCTCGCGATATGTACTTATCAACAATGCGTACTTCACCCTTCAAATTCCTGAATAAGTTAACTTTGTCAATAAATAAAGCGTGGTTAACAGTAATGTCCTCATGTATGTATGCATGATTCTCTGTGATAACTCCCCACTCTGGCATTGCTGCTAGTTCTGGGTCATTGCTATCAATTTGAGACATCATCATGTTGTCTGTTATATGCTGAGTACTTTCTGTTCTTTCTAAAACAACGCTAGTATTCTCAGGAACAACAGATGTAACAACCTTTTCAAAAGAGCTATCGAAATCATTCATTTCTCTTAGGTCAGGCATAAACCCTTCATCATTGTTGTTACGTTCTGGTACAACATCAACACCATAATCATCAGCGTCTATTTTACAGATAGATGGTATATCAATATGAGTTACCTTCTCCTGCTCAGCTAATAATATATGATTCTCTGGTGTTTTTGTTATGTATTGATACACCAATGCGTCCCAGTCACCATCACCATCAAGACAGTCAATAGCATCCATCAACTGACGTAGTTCTTGTATAGTAGCAGGTTTGGGCATCTTTGCCTGTATACTGCGTGTATACAAATCTAGCATATGTGGAATATATAGATTGTCCTCATGTGTGAGTTTAAGAGCAGATACAACATCTGCTGGTTCTATAGGATTAACATGAATCATTGGAAACCTACGAAGTAGAGCTTCATGAAATTCACGTTCATCATTAGCGGTGATAAATATGGTTAGATTATCCAAATTAGCTTGGATGTCACCATCTTCAACACCGGGCAACGATAATCGACCGTACTGTAGAAAATCCAAAAAGAATCCATCTACGCTAGGTCTTGTCTTATCCCATTCATCCAGCATCAACATAACTGGTCTATTGCGTGACTCTAGGGCCGCTTGGAATATTTTACCATGTCCGATTTTAACCCCTGAAGTTGTATCTTCAGATGGCATTATCTTTACAAGTAAATCTTCCTCGCGTGTGCCCTGAGTACATTGATGTACGAAAAGCTGGCGTTCTAACACTTTGGCAAGCACCATTGGTAGGTAACTCTTTCCAGTACCAGCCATACCATATAAAAATGCACCACTAACGGGCTTCGTGTTTATAGAGGTCATTACTTTAGACGCAAATAATTGGTCACAAATGTAACCTTCATCATTTAACGCTGTGTGTAGACCTAGAACACTATTTATATTAGTTTGCTCTGGTACGGATTGTGTATTAGTATCCGCCATACGCTTCCTTTTTTGTTAATGGCTCAACACCATGTCGAGCACAAATCTTTATTTGTTTATAAATATGTTTATTAATTTTTTCTTTAGTGCTAATATACTTTCAACAATAACAGATATATCTCTCTCTGAATCTTGTAATGCTAGTAAATACTCTTTACTTTGTTTATCATGTGTTAACTTTATTACAGCTTTCATAAACTCACCCATAGATATACTTACAGCTATCAATGAATCTAAAGCTTTTTGTTCTTGTTCGTTCATTTGTGTACTCCTTTTAATTCTTTGCCCCAAAAGAAATCATGACAAAACTTAAGGGGCGCAAGAGACTACCACGTCTCTACCGTATAATCTGAAACAATAGTCCAAGTATAGCGATAGTAATAATAATATTACCTAATGTGTCGGATGTAAGCCATTCGACTACTCGCTCTATCTTGTCTATTATGTAGCTTTCCATTTTACTCATCTTTTGTTTTCCAATTACCACGTATTTCGACGGGGTTATCATTCCAGCTCATTTCTATTTCATTGCCATGTTCATCTTCTACACCATTAGGATGTATCTGTATTGCTGTAACAATGTTGCCATCATTATCATACACATCAATGTACTTTGGCAATTTTCTACTTTGTTCTGAGCTAACAACTAGGTCATCGACATTAAATCTATGATATTTTGTTTTAGCATTGATTTTATATTTTGTCTTTTTCACTTACTGCTCACTTTTAGCATAGCCATTCCAATAGTATGGCATTGTGTCTGGTTCTTCCCATCCATAACGTCCATAATATTTGCTATCTTTTCTAAGTAAGTTACTACGATGTGATGCATGAAACATCTCATTGCCTAACCAGTCTGGCATCTTATCCGTTTGTACTTTAGTTAGTGGCATATTATTATTCTTACCGCGTCGTACCCATTCATTTATTGCTGAATCATGGTACATTTGCAACGCTTCAGGATAGTCTGTCCACATTTTAACAGCGGGATGATGTCTCCATCCATAGTCAGGAATGTATATTGCTTTCATTATCTGCAATGCTTCGACACGTTGCTTACCTAATCGTAAGTTGTCTAGACATTTCATACTATCATCAAAGCTTTCGTATGGTAGAAATGTTTGCATTTATTGCTTCCTTTGTTTTGTTGCGACATGAATAACTAGAAAGAATAACATATAAAATAGCAAGTAGTATTCTATGGGCAATGTGTCTAGATAGTTGTATATCTTATCCATTGCTAAGTAGTACTCTCACTAGTGTCTTATATTCTTGTTCTGTTATCTTGTCGTTATCAAAATCTTTAAAGTGTCGCGACATTCTATCTAACATCCATTGTTCTCTGTCACGTTCAAAAGTAATTAGCTTATTTGGTCTGTACTTTGTTGATTTTGGAACACCCTTGTATAAGTCAACATAATTTAACTGTTCAACACTCAATGTTGTTGTTGTCTTGTTTATGTTGTTATGTATTACTACAGGGTATTTTTGTTCTGTTCCTTGTTCGTCAATGTACATTAATTTATATCTTGTAAAAAACTCATGTATATATTTTCTTTGATGTTTTGACGGTATGTAACGTATCAATTCGTTACCGTCATGTTCAAACGTTAGTTTGTTGTTGTAGTCAATTATTACTGTTAACATATTCTACCTGTTTGTATCAACTATAAAATAATATAGTTGTCTTTCATAAGGTATTTTTTGTTGTTGTTTATTTAATCTATCTCTCACAGTTTCACAGTCTTTCCTATTTTTAAATGTTTCTTTAACAACAGTACCTAGACTATTCTGTTTCATTAATAAATACATATTATTTTTCCTTCTTTTGTCATGTTTTTTAGTTGTAAGTGTTTTTAGTGTGTGTGTCTAAAATACGTTGTAAAAAAAGGGAGACAGTTCATCTCCCTTTAATTACATGGTATGTGGTAGAGGGTTACTTAGTAAGTTGGTTTCCTGTACCGTCTGTATACTTAGTTCCCTTTTTTACTGTTGTCAACATTACCGTTTTTCCATTAACTACGACATACTCTCTGAAGAATTTGTGTAGTTTATAGAGTTTACCAGATTTCCCCTTAAAACAACTATCTTTCCCTTTCTTATTGACTAGTACGTCAATGTCAGTTGTTAAGTCAATCATGTTCTGAGAGTAATCTTCCCCTCTACCTCCGACACCTTCAGACTTAGGAGGACGTTTACCGAACTGTGTCAAGATGTCAATCTTTGTCTTGATTACTTCGATGTCATACTTCCCTGTCTTATGGTTTAAACATTCGTATAATGTCATCTTCCAGTTATCACCACCAACGTTTGAAAGTTGTGAGTTATTAACTGAGTTCTGATACCAGACGGTTGTCGTGATTTCGGAAGGTAGAGATGGTAACGTATCAACAGTAAAAGGTTTAACAACTTTAGGTAGTGTTGTTCCCTTTTGTTCTTGTTTCATTGTTAATGTCTCCTTATTCATACGAAGAATATACATAGAATAGATGAGTTATACTAGGATGAAAACAATCATACATGATTGATTGGAAGTATCCTGTATTTATTGGGTACATTTTAAAAGTCAAATATTTTACACATAATATATATTATGTATAACTCAAAACTCAACCTGTTTCCAATATTCTAACCAGAAAAAGACCGGAACGGGGGCGGGGTAAAAGAGATACCCACATTGTACACCAATTTTTCCAATTTCCACACAATTTCCGTCTTTATTAGCTTATATTATATATATATATATATAAATATAGCTTATATATATATATTAGCTATATAATATATATATATTATAGCTATAGTACCAAAAAAATAATTTGATACTTGTATGTTTAATAAAAAAAATAGTATATTAGCTACATGAGAAAAAAACTGGAGATAGAGTTTATGACAAATAGTAAGAAACCAAAGAAAAAGAGAAGGACAAGACTAGGCCCTGTATTTAAAGCTTTGAAAAAACCTTTCAAGCTACCATTTAAGTTAAAAAAATGGTTCTAGTTGAAAAGACTAAGAATAAAGTTAAGCTATTGGGTATGGCAAGACAACATTGTGCTAACTGGGATAACGGTAATTGCATTGGTTGTATGATGAGAACTAACAATAACAAGCTTATTTTTAGAATATCTAGTAAATTTGCCAACAAGTCATGTCAAGTAGACAAGAAGTGTAGGTATTTTGATAATGTAGTAACACCGGGAATAAAAAATGCAATTTGAATACATTGATTTAGTAGATACCATTGAAAGACTACAGAAACTATGTAATAAGCTAGAAATATCTAGTATATTAGATGGTAATGCAGAACAAATAGAAATGATATCAGAAATAATAGATAGAGTCAAAGCTCTTGAGGTACAAAGAGTAGATTCTTTTGATTTAGCACAGAATAGCTACCAAGCTTAGTATGATTAAAAAAGAACATAGAAGAGCAATAGTCATACCTGATGTGCATTTTCCTATACAGGACGATGCCGCTGTTAATGTTGTGTTAAAAGCTATAAAGATGGTAAAACCAAACATATTTGTTTGTCTTGGTGATTTAGGAGAATGGAAGTCTGTATCTCCTTGGCGATACAAAAGACGGAAAAGACCACCATTAGAGTATACACTAGAAGATTTAAAGATTGAAGCAGCAGCAGTTAATGATGGACTAGACTTATTTGACAAAGCTTTAAAAGAAGTGGGTTGTACCAACAAACATATGATTGAAGGAAACCACGATGATTGGTTAAATGCTTTTGTAGAAGAGTTTCCATATCTACCTGAATACAAATTTAAGAATGTAATGGATTTGAAAGGAAGAGGGTATAAATACTACCCATATGGTCATTTAATGCAAATTGGTAAGCTTTTCTTTTATCATGGAGGACACTATAGTACTGTCAACCACACAAGACAACACGTACAGAATCTTGGTAAGAATATTGTTTATGGACATACTCATGATGTTCAAAGACAGGGAGTAACTCATGTAGACGGAGCTCATCATGCTTGGACACTAGGATGTTTAAAAGATATGTCAAAAGAGAAAAATAGATGGTTAAGAGGTAGACATACAAACTGGTGTCATGCTTTTGGTATAATTGACTGGTTTGATGATAATAATTTTAGAATTGATGTAATTGATATTCATAAAGGCAAGACATACGTATGGGGTAAACTAATAGATGGAAACGCATAGAGTCCGGAGGGATGGCAAGGGCTATCAAGTAATTTAGGTTGGGAGTGGCTCTATGCATACCAAGCTAGTAAAACGTAAGTTAGAATACCTTTACGATAATAAAGATGAGTTTTTTGATAACTGTGATGCTGAACTTGTTGATGAATGGCGTGAATCTTCTACTGGTGATTGGATACTTACTGATGATGGTCAGGTATGTAGGATACTTCATCGTGGAGCATTTGACAATGGAAAAGAATATGTACGTACCATTCTTGGTTCTTATCCAATAAGAGATTCTATACAGATAACAGGAGATATAGCAGATGATATATATAGATTTACTAAATCAACAAAACCAAGACATAAAAGAATAAATGAAAAGAATCCCAATGGTAGAGAGATTGTGTTTGCTAAGTACGTTGCTAATGGTATGCCACCTGAACAAGCATACCTCAGAGTATTTAAAACAAATGACGCTGGTTATTCAAAAACAGCATCTACATCATTATTAAAAACTAAGAGGGTAAAGAAATTGATTAGCGAAGAAACTAAAAAGATACTTGGAGAGGTTGGTATTGATGAAGAATACTTACTTTCTAAGACAAAAGATATAATTGATAACTATGACGCTAGAGATTCCGATAAACTAAGAGCTCTTGAAATGATGATGAAAATAGCTGGTATGTTTCCCAATGATAAGAAAACTGAGTCTCTTACTGTATTTCAAGGGTTTACTAAAGAACAACTTAATCAACTTAATAGAACCGATGTCAAAGCTATAGGTCATGCAGAAAAAGATATCACATAGCGACATATCATTATATATCATGCCTGTTTATAATAGTGTAATAAAAAAATGTAGAGTTTGTAATAAATCTATTGATAGTCATAAGAAAATGATAGTATTCAATGAATTTTATGTACCAATAGGATTTAGTTGTAAATATTGTCATTCTGTATATAATGAAGATGACAGTCTGGTAAATCTTGGAAACCCTGATAATGTGGATATTTATGGAGAATCATGATTTTAATGATTTTTTTGAATCTTATTTAGATATAGATTCTTGGGCTGACGAATTAATAGAGAAACAAAATGCAATACAAAGCCGTAGGAAAAACCGTTTATCAGAAAAAAAAGAGAAAAGGAAGATGGAAAATATTAAGAACAACAATAAGTTCTTTACACGCAAAAAAAACGGTAAAAAGACTTGAACTAGAAGAAAACGAATGGAAACCAAAAAAGAAATAGAATCATTTAATATAGTACCTCCTCCTTCGGAATCTAAGATAAATGATGAAATACTTCAAAAATCATTAACAGACCTTATATATTTCGGTAGAGCGTTTTTACCAAAAGACTTTTTAAATAAAAGTGCTTCTCCAGCGTTTCATTATTCGGTTGCTAAAAAACTATTAACTACTAGACCAGCAGCTCGTATATGTAATATACTTCCCCGTGGATTTGGTAAATCAATTCTTTCTAAAGCTGCTATTGTTCATAAGATGTTATTTTCTCCACAAGGAGAAAGAATCTTTATAGCTTGGGTAGCTGAGGAACAAGGACAGGCTATTGACCACATTAAGTATGTAAAGTCTCATTTTGAATACAATGAAAAGATAAAATATTATTTTGGTAATTTAGCTGGAGATGCGGTTGGTAATAGATGGACTGAAAAAGATATTGTATCTGCTAAGGGAGATAGAATAATAGCAAAAGGTACAAGTCAAAGACTACGTGGTCGTACTGAGATTGATGTTCGATATACTGGTATTATACTTGATGACTTTGAATCTGAATTAAATACCAAAACTCCTGAAAGAAGAGAAGAAATAAAAAAATGGATTGTATCTACTGTGTACCCAGCTCTTGAAGAGTCTCCGGGCAGGGAAGGTTGGATATGGTTAGCTGGTACTATTGTACACTATGATTCTTTTTTACAAATGATTGTTGATGGTGTTAAACAAGCTAAGGCAGAAGAAAGAGAATATCCGTGGGATGTTACATTTCACAAAGCTATAGAAGATGGTAAACCATTATGGCCAGAACAATTCCCATTAAAAAAACTTGATACTAAGAAAAAAGAGTTTATTGAAGCTGGCATGGTCAATAAGTTTGCTCAGGAGTATATGAACGATGCTAGAGATATATCTGACGCAGCTTTTAAAATTGATAAGATACAAAAACATAATCATACATTTTTATCAAAAGACAAATTTGCATATCTTGAGGATAATGATGGGAACTTTATTCCAATTAATGTGTATATAGGAGTTGATGTTGCTGCTACAGCTACAAAGAAATCAGATTTTCAAGTGATATTAGTAATCGGTATAGATAAAAACAAAAATAGATATGTGTTAGAATACTTCCATGAAAGGATACCTACTTTTGATGTTCCAGAAAAAATTATAGAATTAGCTAAGAAGTACTCTCCTGTTAAAAGAGTAACAATAGAAACAGTAGCTGCTCAAGAAATGGTAAGAGATATGGTAACAAGGATAGCTACAAGTGATAGAAGATTGATACCGGGTATATTCAAGGGAGTAAGACCACCAGCAGGAATAAAAAAAGAAGATAGATTGGAAACATCTCTTGGCCCTATAGTTAATTCAAAAAAATTATACATACGTAATTCAATGACAGAAATTATTGATGAGTTCTTTGAACATCCATTTGCTAAACATGATGACCTTATGGATGGATTGTATTACGCTGATTACTATGCTAAACCGCCATTGAGTGGCAAAGTAGATAAAAAAGAAGTTGATACAAGAAATAGCTCATCAAATAAAAGCAAGAAATACAACTGGTTTACAGGAGCGAGAGTTAGCTAAAAAAAGTTGCTTTTTTTTATTGACAAGCGTTATAATTATTAATTAACTTATAAAGTATCTATGCAAATACAAGAAGACCCAAGAGCTAAAACTACCAGAGAACTCTACAGACGTTATCGTGATGCCCGTTCAGAATGGGATACCGAAGCTCGTAAAGATATTGATTTCTTTTATGGAAATCATTTTAGTGATAATGAGGTAGATGAACTAGAAAGTAGGAATCAAGCAGCTGTACCAATGGATAGAGTTGGGCCTGCTGTTGAGAAGTTAAAAGCTATGTTAACTTCTAACTCTCCAGCTTTTACTATTATACCAAGAGAAGATTCAGACACAAAAGTTGCTAAGATGTGGCGTGTTGTTATGAGTTATATCTGGGAAATCTCTGATGGCAATGCTCAACTTAAAGAAGCTATACATGACCACAGCACATCTGGACTTGGTTATTTATATGCGTATATTGAACCAGATGCTGACTTTGGTAAGGGTGAAGTAAAGTTTACGAGTGTTAATCCATTTCGTGTTTACGTACCATCATCAAGTCGTGATAGATACTTTAAAGACGCTGACAACCTTATATTGTCTACTATTCTTACTGGTGAACAAATTTTAAACATATATCCTGAACTTGGGCCACAACAAAATCCTGAAACTGGAGAGATGGAAGAAGGCTTAATAGAAAGCGTATCATCATATAGTGATGATGAAGATTATCCATCTACACAACAAAGTAACCAACAAAAGACTTGGACTCCATCAGAATCAAAAGATTTAGAAACAACTTATCAAGACAAGTATCAAGTATTAGAAAGATTTTATAAAACAAAGATTCCTTTTTATCAAATAGTAGATGTTAATAGTCAGGAAGAAATGATTTTAAATGAGGAAGAATTTCAAAAGTTCCTTGATGAGAATCCGGGTGTATTTGAACGTGGGTTAGTTCAATTCCAAGAAATTTTACAGACCCGTATTGCGGTAGTTTGCTCTGTTGGGGAGATTGTATTATACGAATCTGTCCTCAATACTGATATATATCCCATAGTACCACTTCCTAATATTTATAGTGGTACTCCCTATCCGAGGTCTGACATATCTAGGGCGAGACCTATGCAAAGGCTACTGAACAAACTCTGGTCTTTAGCTTTGTCTCACGCTCAGGCTTCTGCGGGTCTGAAATTAATTGTTCCAATAGGAAGTGTTGATGATATTAGTCAACTAGAACAAGATTGGTCTAATCCTAATGCTGTAATAGAAGTTGATAGTTCTCAGGGAGAACCACATTTTCCAGCTCCTACACCTCTTGCTGGTGAGTTTTATAAACTTATACAGTCTTGTGAGTTCTATATAGACTTTACATTTGGATTGCCAGAATTAATGCATGGATTTGCTGAGAAAGCTCCTGATACTGTACGTGGTACAGAAAGAATGTTAGCTCAAGGAGCTGAAAGACCTAAGTCTAAGCTACGTGATATTGAACTAAGTATACGTAAACTTGGTCAAGTTATATATGGAATGTCAAAAGGACATTATACATTTAAAAAGATTTTTAGACTAACACAAGCCAATAACAATGTTAATGAGGTAATGGCTAATTACTATGATGATTATAGTGAGACTGTCATGGATATACAAAAAGACAGACATAATATTGGACAACATGATGTTAGTATTGAACCGGGTTCTACCTTACCTACAAGTAAATGGACTGAATATCAAGTATATGCTGAAGCATTTCAAATGGGATTGATAGACAGAGTAGAGGTAATAAAAAAGAATCCAGAGATTTTTGATAAAGAAGGTCTCATTCAAAGAATGGGTGAGATACAACAGTTGCAGTCTCAAGTACAGCAACTAACTGAACAAAATAAAGAATTGCAAGGGGACTTGCAAACAGCGCAAAGAGAGTCTGTATCTGACAGGAAACGGGTTGAGGTTGAGAAATTTAAATCCAAACTTTCCGAGGTGCAGTCTGATGCGAAGGCCGATAGGCGAGTACAATCAAATAAACTCAATAGCGCGGTACAGCTTGAAATGGAAAAATTAAGACCTCAAATTGAAGAATTTGGAGATGGTCTTGGTTCTATTCCCGAAGTTTAAGGATATCGCAAGGAGATAATTATGAGTGAAATCAATCAAGAAGAACAGATAGTAGAAGATACTGGGCATCCAAATCAAGAACTGGGATATGAAAATGTTCCCGTAGCTGACCACGGTGTAAACCAAAGTGAATCATATCAGGTAGATTGGGAAAATGAAACTCGGAAATTTCAGTCAATGTATGACAAACAGAAATCCGATAACGACAAAATGAAACAAGATATGGAATATCTAGCTCAAGAATTTGCTAGAAATCAGAGAACGCCTAGTGTTAATAAAAAATCTTCTTTACCCGAGGATGAGTTTAATCCGTGGGACGCGTATTATAAACCAGAGTCACCTAGCTTTCAGTTTCGACAACAAAAGGAACAGGAAGTAGTGAACGCTGCAATAGGTCAACAATCTGCTAAGATGGAAGAACAGATGTTGATTAATAATACGATGAATGAATTAAGAAATAATCATAGGATGACAGAATCCGAGGTTCGTGAATTTATGGAATGGTCAACTGACCCGGGCTCTAGTATGACGCTCAATACGTTGGTTGATGTTTTTAAATCAGGTAAATCTGTTAATGGTGTTTTGCCATCCCAAGAGAGTGTTCAAGATTCATTTGAAGCGGTTCAATCCGCAAAAGAGGCTCCTCGTACTGCAGGGGTTCTACAAGGACAAGAAGCTAATAAACCAAAAAATGCAAAAGACCAAATGTGGGACGCCATTATGAGTGCGGGTAGCAGGAGTAATGTTTTACGATAATAAACTAATAAGGAGTACTGAATATGGCAACATATAGTGCTGGCAGTTTATCGGCAAATGGAACAAGAACTCCGGGTGCATCAAATACTGATTTTCACACTAGACGATTATTCGACTTTAGTGATAGGGTTGCTGAATTGGCCCCGGACGAGTCTCCGTTTTTCGTATATCTGTCAAAAGTAGCAAAGGTAGCTACTTCAGATTCCCAGTTTCGATTTTTAGAAGATAGAACAAAAGTATCAATTACTGATAGAGCATTTCTAGCTCAAGCAGCTGTTACAGTTGCTGCCGCTGGAAGTTCAACTACAATAACATTTGATACTGTAGGCGGTGCTAATGTTGCATGGCTTATTCCCGGTATGGTAATTTCTATCGGTGAAGATGATGATTCAACAAATCAACCTGAATGGTGTACTGTTCGCGTAGATAGTGTTAGTCAAACATCTGCATCTTTAACAACTGTACAGGCAACTACTATCGCCGCAGCTAATGGTTCTACCACTGCTGTAGATGATAATACTAAATGTACTGTTATTGGAACTGCGTTTGAAGAAGGTACAGGGGCTCCTGATGTTTGGTCACAAAAACTTGACCACGATTATGGATATACACAGATATTCAAAACAGCTTGCGAAATGACTAATACGTCACGAGCAACTGTTTATCGAGGTTATGCTGATGAGTGGCAACGCATCTGGAATCTCAAGTTAAGAGAACATAAAGTTGATATTGAACGAGCAATGTTATTTGGTATGCGTGGTAGTCAGAATAGTATTAACTATACTGATGGTATCGCAGGTCATATTATTGCTAATTCTCAATCACAAGCAACTGTAGATGGAAGTCAAGTATCTTATACAGAAGATAAGGCTTATTTAAAATCTAATACAGTAGCTGAATGGACTTATGATGATTTACTTTCTGATTTTGAAGTAATATTTGACCCAGCTAGGGGTGGAAGTTCAGCTAAACTGGCATTAGCTAGTTTACCTGTTATTTCACACTTTAACAAACTGAGTGGTTTTATTGATAATTCTTTCAATATGACTGACGCAGGAGCTGCGGCTTATAATTTTCAAAAAGCTGAAGGTTCATTTGGACATCGTGTGATGAGAATTGAAACTGTTCATGGTGATGTTTCTCTAGTTAAAGAACCTCTATTTAGAGGTATGGCAGCAGGTTTCTTATGTATGGTTGACCTTGACCATGTATCATACAGACCTCTTGTTGGTAACGGTGTTAACCGTGATACCCACATTATGACAAATGTTCAAGCAGCAGATGAAGATTTGAGAAAAGACATGATTCTTACAGAAGCAGGTCTTGAAGTTTCTCTTCCTGAAACTCATGCTTTGATTAATTTGGAGGGTGTGTAAGATGAGAAGCGATTACTTAAATGTTAACAGTCAACATACTAATTGGAAAAAGAAAGTAGAACTTGTAGGTGCTGCTAGAACTCTTACTGCTGATGATAGTGGTAAAGAGTTTTATTTAGAATCTTCAGGTGGAGCTTTTTCTATTACTTTACCAACTGGTGCTAGTATTGAAGATGGTGTTAATTATAAATTCTGGGTACAAGAGAATACTCCAACAGGAGCGGTAACTCTCGCTGCTGGTAGTGCGATTGTATTTGGTAAGATTAATGAAACTGAAGTCGATACTAGTGATGATGGCCCCGGTTCAAGTGCCGATGGAGCAACTGGTGTTTCTAATGTTATTATAGGAACATCCGCATTAAAGGGTGATTTTTTAGAACTTGACGCTTATGATGGAAATTGGTATCTAAACGGTCAATCTGGTAAAGATGGAGCTGTTACTACTTCATAAACTAAATAAATAAAGTTAACAGTCCTTAGAGCTGTGGGGGTTGTCGTATAAAGGATGACCCCCGAATCTAAAAAAATTTAAGAGGATTTATTATGGCAGCTTATGGTAATGTAAAAGTAAAAGTTTTTATTCACTACGCTAATGCAAGTACAGAAGCTAGTGACGTTGGAACAATAGCTAGGGATATTAAAGATTATATCGCTACTTTGGATTCTACTAATAATGAGATTCTATCTATTACTCAAACGACATTGAGAGGAGATAGAATAATGACAACTGTAGTTGGTGGTACTTAATGGACTGTGTTCATTGTGAGTTTCCCAATCCCGAACAATGGTTTTATTGTCGTAAGTGTGGTAGGAAAGCGTCAGAAAGTAAATTTACTACTAATTTATTCATGATGAGTAAATTAGGAAAAAGAACAGATATCGAATTAACTCAAACAACAGTTGATGAAGATATTAAACATATGAACAGGAGAAATAATCATGCCTAAAGTCGGTGGAAAAAAATACCCATATACAAAAGCAGGTAAAAAAGCAGCAGCTAAAGCAAGAAAACGTAAGAAGAAATAATGGCTACATTAAAAGTAAAGATACAAGAAGATATTGTATTAGGTAATCAAGATTACGGTTCTAAAAGAATACTAGAAATTGGTAGTATTAATGAAATAATGAAAAGAGTTGTTACTTGTGCGGCTAGTCAAACAACAACTATTGGAGTTTTTAATTCTAATGCATATGGAGCTGCTGGAGCTATTGATATTGAAGATTCAAAATATATTAGAGTTACTAATTTAGATGGTTCAAATTCAATAGAGTTAGCTGTTGTTGGGGCTGCTACGTTATATCAAGTAAAAGTAGGGGCTGGTCAAAGTCACGTTCTTGGAAGCGCTGATGATTTAATGTTATCTGAAGCTGATACAAGTCCAAGTTTTGGAACTATGGCGGATTTAGGTAGTATACAAGTAAATCCGGGTGGTAACGCAGTTGATGTTGAATTGTTTATAGCGAGTGCATAATGGCAACATTTGAAGCTCAAGTAGAAGGACTAACAAGTCTATCAATAGATGGCAGTAGCGCTCCAACTCAAACTGAATTAACTCAGTTTCTTACAGATGGTGCTAAAGAAATTATAAATATATTACCTCCAAATCTTCTTGACTGGTGTGCATCTCAATCAACATTTACATCGGTAATGCCGGGTAGCGAAGCAGAGACAATGAATACTGGTAAGATACTTCGAGTATATCGTAATGATGGTGATTTTGATAGAGTATGTAGAAGAATTAGACCAGACGAAAAAGGTTATGTTGTTGACCCTGAAGAAATGGGATACGCTAGTGTAACTGACCCTGTTTTCTATACTGAAAATAACAAGATAAATGCTTTACCTGAAAGTGGTTCATGTAAATATGATGAAGTTCAATATCCTGCTGTAGCTTATGGAGATAGTGCAATTTCAGTATTTCCAGACGAAGCAGAATATCTTGTAGTATTATATGGAGCTATAAAATCTTTACAAAATGTATTAGGAAATAAAACATCTAATGCGGCTATAACAACTGCAACAACAGCTATGAAAACAGAATTAAATGAAACTCAAGCTATATGTGATTTAATTAATCTTCAAGTAGATAGTGCAGTTACAAATATATCTAGTGCTTTAACGGAAATAGGATTATCTAATACCGAAGTAGATAAAATGGCAGCTGAGGTTACTTTAGATAATGGTGAAATTGACAAAGCTACTGCTGAACTTGCAGAGGCTGTTACTTTAGTTGATAATTCAGTAGATACAGCTACAGCAGCTATAACAACTGCGGCTGCTAGAATAAACACCGCTGCTATATTAGCTAACACCCAATTTGATAGTGCTGTCACAGCTAATACTAATGAAGATACTGAACTTGCTTCATCTCATATTTCCGCTGGTCAAGGATTTATATCAGAAGCTTCTTCTTCATCTGGAGAAGTTAGTGCGTATGTTAGTGAAGTATCGGCTAGAATAAATCAAGTACAAGCCCAAGTGGGAATAGCTCAAGGATATATATCAAGTGGTTCTGGGTATTCAAGAGTTGCAGATGGATATGGTAAAGTTGCAAATGGATATTTAGGAACGGCTAAAGATTACTTACAAGCAGCTCAATCGTATGTTTCAGCTGCTCAAGGATATGCAAATGAAATACAATCAAAGATATCTATATCTCAAGGTTATTCTAATGAAGCACAAGCTAGATTAGCTGTAGATACGGCTCACTATACTTGGTATGAGAAACAACAAGCTAAATTACAAGCCGATTATGAAAGTGGTACTCAAAAATTTTTAAGTGGATACAAAGACTAATGTCAGTACATAAAATATCAGTAAAACAACTTGTAAGTAGGGTTCATCAAGTTTTTCCCGGTGCTCCTGAAAATTATATTTTAAACCTTATAAATGATGCTTTGGTAGAGATTGGTATGTACAGCACTAAACCAGTTCAAGCTAAGATGAATACAGTAGCTGACCAGATGTGGTATAAAATAGGAGATGAAGCTGAAGATTCTAGCGGAAATAAGCTTGAAGCTAATAAGGTTTTTAGAGTAGATTTAATGGATGATTCTGGGGATTATATTCAAATTCCTAGATTGATAGATAAAAATATTTTATTAATGGATGCTACGAGTGAGTCAGCATTGACAACACCGGATGATAAATAATGGCTAGTAATATAAAATATCCAGAAGATAATGCTAAATGGTTTATTCAAGGTGATAAGTTCTGTTTAATAACTAATCTTGATGATGATGGAGATAATAGAAGTTCAGCTAGAAAACAATGGAAAGCTATTGCTGAATCTGTAAGTGATGGATTATTATTACATTATTACGCAGAACCTAATAGTGTAGTATCTATTAATGATGAAATAGATTTAGATAACAGTATGCATTTAGCTGTAGTTGATTATGTAAAAAAATGTTTATATATGGATAAGGCTGGTAATGCAACAGATGCTAACTTAATAGCTACCTCAATGCAATTATCTAATGCTCATCAATTAAAATTTGACGAATCTATTAAAAGATTCGGAATGAAAAAACGTGACAAAACTGGTGGAAGCAGAGTACTTAAATCAGTTAGTTTAATTTAATACTTAGATAGGGACATTCTCGCCCCGCAAGCTAAGTTAACTTAATAGGAGAATATTATGGCAAATACTCAAAAATTTAGAGCTCACGAATCTCTTAATGTAGAAACAGCTGCTGATTGGCAGGTGCAGACAATAGAATCAGTTACAGCTAATGCTGCTGATGCTATGATTGATGTAACAAGCTACCATATGGTTCATCTTCAACCAGTAGAAGATATATATTTCACATTCAATGAAACTAATGCTGAGGGTAGTCTTTCCTCATCAAATGACCTTTATTTAAAAGGTGGTGATACAATCTATTCTTTTAAAGTTCCAAAAGGACTATCAGATACAATGTATTTAATATTAGAAAGAGTTGATACAACTGGCAATTGCCGTATTGTATTATCATAGGAGGTAATTATGGCTTTTTTACAAACAACAGCCGCTAGTATATCTTCTGGTGGTACAATAAATGGTGACATTACTATTAAAGGAGATTTAACTGTAGATGGTAATGGAGCAGGAACGTATGATGAAATAATAAATGGTAATTTAGCAATTACAGCTACTAGTACTCTTTGGCTTG